>Ga0210025_1001243_pt1 | contig 28442 bp, 25 predicted proteins | sample CryGeyme20150102_FD_183989 | JGI IMG/M metagenome (GOLD analysis project Ga0210025, IMG submission 183989) | Groundwater microbial communities from Crystal Geyser aquifers in Utah, USA - Crystal Geyser metaG 2015-0102 (SPAdes) (version 2) | ecosystem: Environmental > Aquatic > Deep subsurface >... | reverse complement strand
GATGAATCATCAGTCTTCCGGTTGCGATTCCGGTTGCGACAGAGGCTGTCGCCTCCGGTAACTCGCATGGAAGCATCAACAGGGGCTACAGCATAGTCTGTAGTCCTATTAACCAGTGGCAGCCGGCTGTGGAGCCGGCTTAGAGCATCATGGTGCTGATAACACGTAAAAAGCTAGTGTGGAGACATAAAGAGTAAATATGAATATTATGGATAAACTAGACTAGTGTCTCTGTGTGGATAGGAAGCAGGCATAGGCACACGACCTAATAGAGAGAGACCTAACTCCTGAGTCCTATCATAGTCCCTAATAGGAGACAAGGTAAACTGCCGTAGTCCACCTGGGCTTAATTTGCTAGTCTACTACAGTAATAACTATTGAGACATACCAGAATCCAGACTCTCAGAAAGGAGGGAGTCGAGTTTTTTCTCCCTTCTACCGTATAAAGCGAACCTAAGAGCTAGTTCACAAACTAGTTGACCCAAAACATTAAGATTTTGTAAAAAACATCGTGCAACAACACAATTCGAATCTGGAAATTTGTCAAGGTTCCCCTTAATTTTATTTCTCGCGAAAGTCCAATTGTTTCTAGTTTCTACCATGCGCTCGTTGCTCATCTTGGCCAAACACCAAGGTGAAAACATACACTATATACAGCAAGTTCTACACCAATCGCAATTCAGAATTCAGACAGCTGCAGACAAATTGTTGTAAAGACAGGACAGGAGATCAAGTCGGTTTTCTTAATGGTGAAAATGCGCATCACGTTGGTGGTAAAAGTGCCCAACTCTTATACTGGTGTCCCTGCCTGTGTTCCAATCCTTTAGGCAAGCTTAAGAATCGACCTTGAGGACTGTTAAGCCTTCACAGAGATATTTACAACAGAAGTCCATTCCCCAAAGTTGGCCCTGGCAGTTTTGGCATGCAAGCAAAACGAAGGGAAACAATCAAAACCTTGTCGAAGGAAGGAGAATTAGCTCCGAATTGTAGGATCACGGTGTAAGGCAATGTGATGAAGATAGAACTTGGTACTTTTCGATACGCTTTGCTAGACCTATATTACAAGGACAAAACCTTGAATCTATTTATGGAACACCAAAAGGAGAAAATTGTGCATTACAAGTGGGGGTTGTATGAACAAGTTTTAGCAGAAGAGCACGGGAAAAGCTTTCCGCCCTGAAGTTTCGGAATATTAGGCAATCCATTTTGGTCGATTGCTATCCTCACCACAGTAGTAAAAAGCTAGCTGAAGCCGGCGTGTCGTCTCTTTCTATCGGCCAAATTTAAGCGAAAGATCAAGCAACGACGCCTCTAAAACCTGGGTAACAGTAGGAACAAAATAAATTACATTAAGACGCACATTGGTTTATAAAGGCCGAATTTCCATCGACAGAGCTCATCACAAACCTTTCAAAAAAAAAACTTAGTTCAGTATTACTTTTTTATCACACCAGAGATCCATCTATCGCCAGCTGAACAGCCAAGCAATTATTCCAATATCGTTCCATTCTGACTTTCCTTCAGAATAGTATTTAATCTTCTCCTGACGCAATCCACCCAGCATCCATGGATCACGTTCAAGTAGAGGAAGAAACGGGTGCAGCTGAAGAGGATTTTTCATGGGATTATGTTGAGGATTCAAGTAGAGATGTAGCTTCATCTTCCACTTTTTCTGGTGGTATTTGGAATGCTTACCGACAGTTTGTACATCGCAACCATGTTTCATTGGAGCTATTGGATGCAGGACTGTCCAGACTTCTCTTTTGGGCGCCCGCAGCTGGCTCATCTAATGCGGATCGCCGACATCGACAACGAGAAGTCCTGTACGGGATATTATCCTTGCATCGGTTGGCCATGGATACTGCCTTGCAGCAGCAGCAGCAGCAGCAGCAATTGCAGAAAAATGGTGAAGAGAGATCGGGCCAAGGTTTACCTCAAGATTTTGGTATGTCAGTTCGTCCTAATACGTACGGTTTGAATGGGGACGATGCAAAACTGTGTGCATGGCAAAGTAGCAGAGTTCCATCGCCGACAACAATTCGCATCGCCCTGACTGTATTACAGAGCCTTCTTCCCTCCATTCTGGAAGTCTCACAGTCATCCTCATCGAGCGAACAGCAAAATAACCAAAGACGAGCAATCTCTCGGTTGTACTTGGAACGAGCTAAGTTTTGCCTTCGATTGTTTCTTTTGGGGTCCTATTGGACGAAATTATTGGCCCAACATCAGGCTAAGCGTCGCGCACTTTTACAGCAGGGAGAACGGAACCGATCTATACCGCCGCTTTGCGTGGGAATCATGACGGGGGGTGGTCTATTTCACGGTGTTGATACTGATCGTCATGGAGATTTTGTCCCTACGGTTGGGCAGGAAGATGCCTTATGGCGGCGGCGAAGCTATGTTGGACGCAGAACCGGCAGGACTGTTTTGAAGCGCAATACAAATGTGGACAAAATGTCAGTAACAATACTCGAGAACGCAGTGGAACAATTCCCGTTCACGAACGCAAAATCAACAACTGCCAACAGAGACATACCGAGTTTTTTTGTGATGGCTGGGGAACTTTTGTACGCTTATCGACCACTCTATTGGGCTGTCGCTGAAGCCACTGGGTCTGCTTCGTACCGGAGCTGGATTCTTTCCATTTTCATGGACTTAATTTCTTTGCAGTCCTGTCGAGCCATTCACAGCGCCAAGACCAACCCTGCCACTCAGGCTGAATTGAGGCGTCGTAAAATGAGACTACTGCTTTACTTTCTACGGTCGCCTGTTTGGGATCGATGGATCGAACCAGCTTCAGATCGCATTGAGGCAGCACTTGAGAGGGTGCCAATTTTGGGGAGGTTGGCATCCACTTATTTGCGAGATTACTTGTGGTACATGAGACATCCTTATGAATCAGAGCATGGATAAGCGTTTTATCTAGTAATTGTAAATGGTTTGTTGTGTATTTAAAAAAATACATGTACAAGTATTCGGGTAGAGCACCATTCGATCCATAATGTTCAGCGTACCGAGCAAAGTGAAAAAGGCAGGATTCGAATTTTTGCATTATTATTCGTTGTTCGACTGCCGAGAAAGTGTGGGTCTTTTATCAGCCTGAACCCTTTATTGCGAACCAACCACTTTTCTGTAAAATGATTATAATGATATGAAGTGTACCAACTACCAACTACCAGGTACTCTGAACTTAGAACGTTTGAATAGGCATTGCGTCTAGCTGGCTACAACTCCATGTGTTCATGATAAACAAGTTCTTCGGTGCATCAAAACAGGATGAGCGCTACCCACGGGCCCCCTAGAAAGAGAGTGAGAGATTTCGCTGTGCGAGCCGGCGAAAACGGTAAACTAGCTTTTCCAATCCGAAATATTGACCGTCTGTTTGCATCATCCGTTACCATCCAGTGTGCACTGAAGGGACGATGCATCCCGTGCAGCTACAAAGTCTGCTGCTTCGATGTGGCACTGGATTCGGAATTTTGCAAGCTGGTGCCAAATGAGAGGCCAGAAAGTTGCCCTCGAGCAAAGCCTACGGCCCCTGAGTTTGATGCTACGGCGGGCGAAACTCTGGGATATACTCCAAATAATCATCAACTAGGGCTCCGCTTTTTAACGGTGGGTGACGGGGATTTTTCATTTAGCTTGGCCGTAGCACGGTTGCTTTCACAGAACGGAGATATGAGGAAAACTATGTTGATCGCAACAAGCTACGAATCAAAAGAAACCCTGAATAAAGTTTACCCAAATTTTGACAAAACAGTTTCAGAACTAGAATGCCTCGGGGTCACATTGTGCTTTCGGGTAGATGCGACACGGCTGGCGGAGACACTCCCTTCTTCTATTGCCAAAGCCATGCAGTTCCATCGCATTGTCTGGAATTTCCCTTGCACGGCTATTAGCAAAGGTCAAGACGGACAAAACGATGCCATGGAACACAACAAACAATTGGTGAGGAAATTTGTAGAAAATGCAAGACGAATGATTGCAGATAGCGGTGGAGAGCTGCAGATTTGTCATAAGACCAAGCCTCCTTTTAACCAATGGAAAATAGAGGAAGTTGCTCTGGAACTCTGCGCCAAGGACAACCCCAGAGTTTCGTATGAAGGTCGAATTGTGCTCGATCGAAGTCTCCTACGACCTTACCAACCCAGAAAGGCCTTGCATGCTAAAAGCTTCCCGTGTCATGATGCTTGCTTTTATGTTTTTCGAGTTGCAGGCAGCAAGAAGACGACCGCCGAAGCACAGGTAGCGACACTTTTCCCAACTGAGATGATTGAGTATAATGTAACGGAAGAACGAAGTAGGGCTGGTCTTTATCCTGTGACGCCGAATATCATAAAATCTATTCGAGATAATCTACTGGCGTATGCTGCCTCTAAACGGAGCAAAGATACAGCAGTAAGCAGGCGCAAGAAACATAAGAAACGATAGAGAAGTTGTAACCATACCATAGTTACCGACTAGATCTACTCTTTTTTCGTTCTTTTATTTAATGTTATCGTTTAAGGTGGATAGAGTCAATCGTTTTTAATACCCACCATACGATTGGGGTTGCCCGTACTGTTGTTGCATAGGCGGTGGTGGACCAAAATTCTGCTGTTGCTGCACAGGATATTGGCCAGGAGGTGCTCCTGCGAATTGAGGCTGATGCTGTGGCGGAGCTCCGTACTGTGGCGGCTGAGACTGAGGAGTGCCTGGAGATGGATAATTCTGCTGCTGCTGCTGCTGCACAGGAAAAGCTTGAGTCGAATATGCTGGTTGCGATTGAAACGAAGTTTGGTGTGAAAGAGCAGGAGCAGGCGGTACCGCGGGTTCCGAGAAGTCCAGCAAATCGGGCGGTTCAGCAGCAGCTGGTGGTTCAGAATTAGTGTCATCAAAGGCTCTTTGGTCGGCGCGTTGGTCTTCGTGAGACCCAGCTGAGCGATTTCCATAGCCGTCGTCAGGAGACGATGGGATCTCTCCTATGTGTTGAATAATGAAGACGAAGCAAATGGAAGTGGTAGTGGGTAAGCACATGGTCTGTAAAAAAACGATAGATTGTAAACATTGGGGAGAAGAAGGAAACAAAAAAGCCGAACTTACCGTGACTATCATAGGCATGATGCTGCTGGCCATTCGGGCCACCTTGTCGCACCGCACCAGTTGCTCGAATACCTCCATTCAAGGGAGTGTTCCTCATACAAGCGACCAGTGCTTCTCGCAAGTTGTCCACCTCCTTGGGATTGTTAGAACCAAAGGCTGCAGCAATGGTTGGTCCGTAATCCATCCAGCGTTCCAGCTTAAACTGACGTATCAATTTCGTTCCGTAGGATTTTGTTCGACACTGGGTGACTTGGTATCCTCTCACATTGGGTTTGTACAAATCATGCGCAAAATTGACGGCCAGTTTGATGAGAAAATTGCGCTGGGCCTGGGTGTGATAAGGATTGTTGAGCCAATCATCAAAATCCGCCTGCGATCGGAACCAGAGCATGGTATGAGGACCATACTGGACCCAAAAGCTCTGTTTCCATTTCTTCATGACAATAGTACGAAATGAAATACGAGACAAGACATAACCGGTCTTTTTGACCATATCCGCTCGAGGCAAAGGAGAGGCTCCCAAAGGAGCATTTTGTGCCAGAGCGCCACTGTATTTATTCCTGGCTTGTGTACCTCTAGGAGGGGTAACTTCATTCTCATCGGGCGTACCTGATGGACGAGTAGGATAAGAGGGAGCTCCAGGATAACCACTACTAGGAGCAGGTACCATTGCCTTTTCATGATGAACTGGTTTTGAGGCTGGCGCAGGCGCGGGCGGCTCAGGAGGTTGCTGCTGCTGCTGCTGCTGCTGCTGCTGGGGAGGAGGAGGTGGTGGTGGCGGTGGTTGCTGCTGGTATTGCCGGATTTGCTGGTACTGCTGTTGCTGCTGGTGGTATTGCTGTATTTGCTCGTACTGCTGCTGCTGCTGAGGAGGAGGTGGTGGTGCTCCAGGATAAGCATTTCCCTCGCTCAGCTGTGGCACTAGAGCCTGAGATGCTGGCGGGGGGGAGGCAAACGGATCGAAGGAGGCAGCTGAAGCTGAAGCTGCCGCGGGGGGAGCAGGGGTAGGAGCCACAAGTCCAGCGTACGGATTGGCTTGATACTGTGAAGGAACAAGGGCATTGTTCTCCTGCCCGTATGGAGCTACAAGCGGCTGTTGCACAGAAGGAGGCTGGCTAAATGGATCATAGCTTTGCTGCTGGCTTAGTTGTTGTTGTTGTTGCTGCTGCTGGTTGTAAGCAGGAGGCTGCTGCTGCTGCTGCTGTAGCTGTTGAGGGTACCCGAGAACCTGCTGCTGCTGTTGCTGCTGTTGTACCGGAGGCGATCCGAAAGCATTATTTGCATTCGGGTCCAGTTCCAGTGGCCCCTGAAAAGGGTTCGCTGCGGCCGGAGGCGCAAAAGGATCTGCCATGATAAGTGAGCGACTTACCGAGTACGTACAATATATTATGATATTTCACGCTGTCGCCCTTGTAAGATATAATTGAGTAATCAATAATCCTCTCACTCTGTTGCCAGGACTTTGCTGCTGCTGATTAAGATTTATTTAATATTGTATATTATTATTGAGGACGGTGCGATAATGTATGTTGTTTGTACTAGCTAGTACGTAGTATTGGTGCGGCAGCAGGCACTTTCAAGAATCTACTAATAGTAGATACCGTAGTCGTCGTGCTAAATCGAACAGATCCATGTAAATAATTTGACCGTTGAGCCGGACCAACTCGACTCGATCAAAAATTGAGTCCGAGTCTTACGGGACTTTGTGGGTCTGGAAAAATTCTAATTCACGCATGCTTCCTTCCAATAATACACTTGTACGAGTAATCTCTTAATAGGCTTTCCCAATACGCAGAACACAGAGTACTCCAGCACGTAGCTACTCTACAATAGAAGCAATCGTAGAGCAGCAGCAGTGGATACAACAAGCAAGTCAAATGGGATGACATTCTCTTGTTCTTATGATCTTTCTCACAGATGGACGAAAAGTACATTCTTTGGTAATGGCAAAGAAGTAGAGATTCTGGTAGTAGCAGCTACAGAAATAAGTGTCTTGTTTGTGTTACCAGTCTTGTGTACTCTGGTGCTACAATCCTGTGCTATCACATGCCCCTTCAAATTAAATTTATATTTCTAATTATTTTCAAAGTAATTGTAGCAGGTCGAAAAATAATTGTAGCTTGATGGCATCGAGCAACCATCTGCGCTTATTGTTGACCGCAAAATGCTCACTCTTGACCCAGAGGGTGTAATGTGGAGTAAACAGAGCCATTAGCAAGCGCGATTGACTGATCGCATCACGCTAAGTATAATACCATAGAAGGGATAGAAACGTCGACGCAGATATTATTTCTGTGTGGCTACTTCGAATGTTTGAGTTCTGGTCCTTCATCATCATCTTATATGTTGACTTGAAATCAATTGACATAATGATAAAATTCACCCTGGTGTGCTTTATTGAAAGGCTCCTTTGCTCCCAAGTTCTCCCGATGCCTTCTTAACAATTACTCTGGATTGGATCATCATATCAACCAATGCCCATAATTGTCTTTGTTGTGCAAAAGGTTCCTCGTCGGCAGCATATCCATCGGCACCTTTCTCAGCCTCTTGGTTTTCCTCACTGTTTGCGGCCATTTGTTCGGCTTTTTCCGAGGCTTCTGCTTTCACTCGATCTCCAACAATAATGAGAGCGTGTCCAAATAAATCAGAAAAATGCTGGGGTGCCCCATTCGGCTTTGCCATCTCTTCTTCAAAGACCTTGGTCAATCGTTCGCGTCTACTTTCGTCGGTAGGTTCCATGGATATAGAGATTATCAGATCGTCCATTGCTTGAACTTCCTTTTCATTGAAATCGTCAATGCCGGATCGCAGGTGCACAACCCTATAATAATATGGTCTCGGTAGGCCGATTGAGTGCCGGTAGTGCTGCTGCTGTTGTAGCCGAGGCTGTGGACATCGGGGCACTACACAGACCGAAAATGCTCTTGTTGATACGAGGAAGAAAGTGCCGAGCACTATCGATGTAATGGCGAGACCTGACATTTTTTGTCGAGTTAAAATTAGTTTACAACTATCTGTGCCTTCAGTCCTTTCATTTACTAGCTAGTAGCTTAAGAGAAGCTAGCTTGTTCCTTAGTATAATTCTCACGTTTTCACTACAAAATAAATAAATAATTATGATTAAAACATTTGAGTTGGTGCGTTGGTGCCATGCTGTGCCATATTTTTGTACTGTACATACCAGTGGTATCTTTCATCAGCGTACGCGGCTAAAAAAATGGAAGAGTAGTTGTATACGCATGCAAGACGCAGAGTTGCTCTCACGAACGGCAATCGCGAAAAGGAGTCTCGTTGATCCTATCGAAGCGCAATATCTCATAAATACTAGAGGGTCTAGTCTAATACTAATAATATTATCGAGGTAACAACTCAAAACTTAAAACCTTGATGACACTTACAGTGCCACTACACCAGTTTCTTAAGGCAGCGATTAAGTACGAAGCGAATTAGAGCCGCAACCTAACGATATGCCAGTCACTACTAGCAAATAATAATGACCTATTTTCTGGCAAATAAATATGCAGATTGCAACTACCCATAGAAAAGTGTTTTTTCAAAATATAATTGTATATATGGAACAAGTCCCTCCTAAAGGTATGCAGGAAATCAGACTTGAAGCATAGCACATGGTTAAAGTCAACCTCCGAGACAGGCACCATCAAAGAATGGGAGTGGTTCTTCGGGCTGCTGCAACGCGGCTCAAAGAACAGAATCGTGTTTACCGCTTGCTTTTGATGCTCATGCCAATACTCCATTTTCACCATCAGCGACGACTTTCTTTTCTCGGTTTCGAGACTTGGATCGAGCAGACGATCGTTTTGACTTGTCATCGCCAGCTCGGCTCTTACTTCGACTTGATCGGCGCTTCTTTGATTGCCGGTATTTTTTCTGCATGAGGGCCCTTCGTCTACGTCTGTTGGTAAAGAGGATACCCGTAAACATAACAAACGACGCTACTAGCAGCATACCTCCAGCCACATACTTGAGCTTTGTTACCCAAGACTTGGACCCAGCTTGCGCTCGTGCCTTCGATGCCGATCCGGTACTGGATGAGCCTAGCATTTCTGACATAGCATCATCATTTTTACACAAAGAATTGTCCAGAGAGGAGCAGGTGTTGGAATTGTACACCAACTGTTGCGCCAGCGACCCGTCTCCATTGTCCCCACTGCCAGCAGAAGTACAGCTTTTGTAGGCGTCCAGCTTGCTATTGATATCGCTCAGGGACTGATACGTGGAATCGCTCGCCGGTTGAAAGCAATTTTCGTCAGAATATTCCTTCAAGACGAGTTCTCCGTAGTCACTGCATCCAAGACCGACGTAGGTACCAGCTCCCGTCGCTTCACAGACGGGCATGTTGTCGATGCTAAAGCCTCCATTTTGTCCAAAGTAATCATCGCTATAGTAGTCATCTCCTTGGTTTTGAAAACTCCCATCGTATTGTGACAAGTAGTAGAGAAATTCTCCAAATCCAAACGTTGTGATGAACTAAAGGAGAAGTATCAGTAGTATCAATCATTGAATCATTGGCATTGGTGTATGTCGAGCAAGGGTGAGTTCACGAAGCAATGAGGGATAGGAATGCTGATTTCAAACTTTAGTCAATGTAGGGTCGCATTGCCAAAACTTACCGACTCTTTGAACGTGTTAGAGGAGCAAGAAGTACTTCCGGAGTCCGAAGCGTAGAGAGAAAAGACAGCTTGAGGTCGCAGACAGTTGGCCATCTGGTACCAGTAGACAGTTCCGTCCTCGCTCTCATTCTCTGGGCAGCCTGCATCCTCCGAGTCTGCTGTATTGTAGCCCAGAATACATCCCTCTAGCTTCATCGAGATGGATTTGGAATTGTACAGCCAGTCTCGGTCTACAGAACTTCCATATTTAGTGGTGCTGTACCCGGAACCGGAATCAGACGTCCACCAGCTGCCCAGGACTGGAGAAGCGCAAGAACAGAGCAGCGTCAATCCCACCACTTTATTATTCATGGTATGTTGTGCTGGCATCATTTTGTCTGTGTTGGTGTGATGTGTTGTCTACTAACTAATAATAGTAGCAGTTGTAATATGCTGTGTCGAGTTGTATTGAAATTTGAAACAGGGCACCAAAGACAAAGTAAGTGTGCTGGGAACAGACTCTCCTACACTCGTCTAAGCAAATATGCACCGCTAATGAATCGGATAACAAGACGAAGACGACGGCCTCGGCAAGAAGAGTTCAATCTGAAAAGAATCCTCCTCGTTGGTTGTTGCTATTTACGACTGTCCAGCACTTGTTGTTATTAGCTTGCTACAATGTGTCGGTGCCAATGTCGGTGGAACTCGGATGAATTTTTCCATTGAAAACTCGCTAAGCCGACGAAGACTCAGAAAGATGTGCGCGCCTACCAATTCAATGCGTATCTGAAACCTTGTTGACTTTAATAACGAAGCGAAAATTAGGTACAGAATTGCTTAGTGCTATTACTTAGGCTTGTATCAAGAACAATCCGGAAAGGATCGGTTACCAACGGATGACTTGAAATGGACCGTTAACGTCCAGTTTGCAATTAGGAGCCATTGTCGCCAATTCAAGCCAATGAGCGTTCGCCTTGCTTGATTCCCGCCTGATTAAAAGCGTGACTTACACGAAAGAAAAAAGAAAAAATACTCGTAGTAGTCTACCGGTGCCAGTTTGGCAGTCTACTGCTAGTACACTACTACTCTAGCTAGCTAGCTAGCTACAGTAGAGACTACTAGTAGTAGCTAACTAGTACTCGAGTAGTAGACTAAGTGCACTCTAGCTCTCTACTAGCTAGTAGAGTAGTAGTCTAGTAGTAGTACTCTACTACTAGCTAGTAGTAGAAGCAAAAGAGCTCATGAAGTTAATCAGGCCAGTGTAAAAATAAGAATAACCGCCTGGGAGGTTGTTGTGCAATGCGGACTGTCATGGCAGCCAATTCTGCTTCTTTCAGGAAGGTCAAACATAAAAAATAGAACAAAGAATAATTATGGCCAACAGTAATTATCAGGAATGATTCATTTCCCATGATAGAATTAGTATGACTACGACTGTTGTAGTAGCTAGGGATCGAAATTTTTTATTGTGTTGAAATCTGTTGAATGCAAAAGCTGAAACCTGCGTAAAAAATAGTGATTCGGTGGACCGTCCAGGCGTGGCAGCAGCAACGGCACAGCATCACTCCTCGATAACGAAGTTTGCTAGGATATCCGTATGCTGAGCTTGTAAAACCATAATCCATGGAAAATGAGGACTGGAGCAATGCACGCTATTTTTTGACACACATTACATCAACATGAGCAATAATAGCCATGGTTCTCCCTTTTAGTGATTGTCTATAGAAAGGTCGGAGCATCGACTAGCATGTCGTTCAAGCATTTTTAGTATTTCATCGTCTCCAGGCTCCTATGAACCTTCTTAGTGCTACCACTATTGAGAAACGATTAATTTGTTAAAGCAGAAACAGCAAGGGAAATCCATTGGCTATAGAATCTAGTGGTAGCAAATCTATTGCTGCTACCTAGAGATAGATAGTATAAAAAGAAGAGGGACCAGGTATGTTTCCCTCTCCTGTGTGCAAAGAAACAGAATATATGAAGAAAAGCTCCAGATAAGACAAGATAACAATTAGGTGTCTCCGCCAAGTCTCCTTTTTAATGACGGTACTAGTGTACTCTGTACGAGTACTCCAGTATGACAGTCTAGAATTCCTGCCCTACTTCAAAAGCAGCACAGTCGAATTCAACAACGGCAGTTTCTTCTTCTATGTGTACATGTAAACTAATTCGCGCCTTGTTCCTATTACGAAAAACATTCATGCCTACCTGCCTTTGATTTGAGATCTACCCGATCCGTATCATGTAGCATGGATGCATCGCTCTTGTTGCTGCTGTTATTTTCTTCTACCGACAGCGCATTGAATGAAAAACAAGCTATAAAAATACGAGCCAATGCAACTCAACCGTCAGCTGCAACTCAGGTAAATATCCAAAACAACAATGTGAGACCTTTGGGTACCATTATTTTACTCCCTCGTCCCCCGATATTCCAGCTTTTGTTACTTAAAATTGAATGGCGTCAATTTGTCATTATTTACAACGTGCCTTTGAATGTGACTTCCGCTGAAAACTCGCTTTGCACTTTCAGCGCAGTTACTGTACAATATTTACATGTGCACCTCGCTCACCGCCGCCACCACCACTGATCCGGATCTTAATTGTGTAACAGGGAGAAAATATGACCGTCAGACAAGCTTTGGGCGTTGAGAGCAAGTCAGTACTGTAATTACGTTTTTATGTCTAAGATCAGACCGAGATATGACTAAATGATGATGGACAGCTTTGTTTTGTTAATTACCATACCGTTGACTGATTCAAAACGGGTTCCGAAGCAGTCTCGCCAACAATCAACTCACATTTTCCAATACAACGAACTTGGCGAAGACAACAGAAAGATAATAACACATTCTTTTGTTGATCTCTTCAAAAGACTCAAAGAGTTCTCGAGACAACGTATTCCTCTTGATTATCACTGGATCCATAGATAGACACATACCAATCCACCGCTTTCTTAACCATGAAGATTTCTCGAACTCTGTTTTTGGGTTTGGCTGTTTGTGGTAGTACCGCTGTTAGCGGAGCCATTAATAGCGAGTTGCTCAACGAAGACCGTACTCTTTGGGATCGCATCTTGCAAGACAGTGGTAGTTTGCCTCCTACGGGTATGTATTGAACCTGTTTTACGAAGTGTGGACAGTGCTAGTGTAAATCGTTCGAGGACGCTGCAAACTTGTCTGGGGTAAAAAACTGGAACGTCTAATTTAACGGGGATCACAACTATGACGCCCGCGTGGCGCCAAACTTGTCTGCGGTATCCGTTCTGTGATCATTGTCCGCTCGCACAAAACTCATCTTTCCTTCTCTTTTCTTCCCAGATGCTCCTGTCACTGCGGAGACTCCTCGTCCCACTCCATCGCCGGTACCAGTGACACCTTCGCCAACTGCAGTACCAGCGACACCTTCGCCAACTGCAGCTCCCACTTGTCCACTAGATGTGCAAGAATGTCCTGATGGATCCTTTGTTAGCCGAGTGCCTCCTGAATGCAACTTTGCACCTTGTCCCACTGAAGCTCCTACAGAAGCACCATTAGGAACTATTGTAGATATTGCTGCTGGAAACCCTGATTTCTCAACTCTTGTGAGCCTCCTTGAACAAGCTGGACTTGTGAATACTCTCAATGGCCCTGGCCCTTTCACTGTTTTTGCCCCCACTAATGCTGCATTTGCTGCACTGCCTCAAGAAGTACTTGATGCCGTTGCATCAGATACTGAGCTCTTGACACAAGTTTTGCTGTACCATGTTGTTGATGGACTGGTTGAGTCTGGTGATCTTGTTGATGGAGCTAGCGTTCCTACCTTTAATGGAGCTGATGTCACTACCTTCACAGATCCATTTATGGTAAATGATGCTAACATTATTGCAGCTGATGTGATTGCATCCAATGGTGTGATCCATGCCATAGATGCAGTTTTGATCCCACCCACCCCAACTGGTGCTCCTGTGGCTCCTACTGAAGCTCCAGTTGCAATTACAGATGCGCCAGTTGTGGCTCCTACTGAAGCCCCAGTTGCTATTACAGATGCGCCAGTTGTGGCTCCTACTGAAGCCCCAGTTGCTATTACAGATGCGCCAGTTGTGGCTCCTACTGAAGCCCCAGTTGCTATTACAGATGCGCCAGTTGTGGCTCCTACTGAAGCCCCAGTTGCTATTACAGACGCGCCAGTGGCTCCAACTGAAGCTCCAGTTGCAGGCACTCCTGCGCCTGTTGCTACTACCGACGCCCCTACTACTACACCCGTTGCCAGTAATGTTCGTGACATTGTGAGCACCGTGGCTCTTCAAGGTGGAGCCGAATGGGCCGATACCGCAAACTATGCCGCAAAGGCTATTACATGGTTGGAAAGTGATCCTCTTGCCAACGGTGGAACTCTTTCCGACGTACAGATCCAGCAGCGATACGCGCTTGGATGTATCTACTTTGCTACATTTGCTGTTCAAACCATTTACACCGTAGTCGAGCCACGAGGATGGATCGATTCTACTGGATGGATCACGGAGGCCGATGAGTGCACCTGGTTTGGATTATCATGTAATGCAGAAGGCCTAGTTGAAAGGATTGTCTTGGCCTCCAACCGCCTGACAGGATCATTCCCTCCCGAAACTACCATCATGGCAGGCTCTGTTACGCGCATTGATCTTTTCCGTAATTCTGTTTTCAACACTGGCGATGAAGGCAACGCATGGTTGGGACAAATGACCAACTTGAGAGAACTTTTCTACGGGCAAACCAACTTTGAATTTAACGGAATCCCTCCTCAGATTGCTCAATTGACAAACCTTATCGAGTACGATTGCTCTTTTACTCTGTACTTTGGTCCACTCAATGGGGCTACTTTTGCTCCCTTACAGAACCTTGAATACTTAGTGTTGAGTGGAAATGCATACAACACTTCCATTCCGGTGGAAATCGGCCAACTTCCAAATCTTCGTACGTATACACTTTTATTTTGCTCTTCTGAGCCCCCACTTTTGCTTCACGCGACATCCAAATCACTCATGGTTGCTTTTATTTTTCCTCTTTGTACTTTAGAATTCTTTTACGCCCAGAATGCTTTCGTTGATGGAGATCTATCCTTCATGTTGCCTATGCAATCCATTATCGAATGCTGGGTGGATCAAAACCCTGGTCTCGGCGGCACCATCCCTACTGAAATGGGACTCGTTCGAACTCTCCAGAGTTGGTCCATTACTCGATGTGGTTTCACAGGCCCTATTCCATCTGAAATCGGAAACCTGGGAGATATGGTAAGAATGTGGGTCTATGACAATATGCTCACTGGGACTGTTCCAGCTGAGCTTGGAAATATGTTCAAGCTTCAAACATTCGAGATGGAAGAGAATCTCCTCACAGGAGTCATGCCAGAGGGCATTTGCATGAATCGCGTGCCTAACGGATTGCTCGCAACTCTCGAAGCTGATTGCGGTGGAACTCCACCAGAAATTGAATGCACTTGCTGTACTTGCTGTGAACAATGCTTGCCCGCCCTCGCTAGAACAATGGTGAACGGTGAAGAAGAGGAGACCCTCCCTGGCTTCTTAAACCGACGCCGTCAGCTCCACCTCACTTCTGTCTAGTAAACAAAGTACTCATTTAACGGCCAAACAATTACTGTACTCGAAAAGTAACCACAGCACAGCACAGCACAAGGGTCGGCACATAGAGACGGCAAGGCACCATGTATCATGTAATATGCACGAGCAAGGCCATACGATGGGGTGTGCTCACAAGTATCCAAACGTTAGATCTACAATAAATATTAATGTCATTTAATCATGATTTTACTTGTACTTACTCAAATGAAAGCACTAATAATGTATCTCAGATTGTATACTTTTGCTTCTCTGGCTTGCCAACTTGCCACGTCCTGACAACTTTCCCATCTACTTGAATATTCCAAATTTGCCCCTCGTACGAATTAACAGCTTGCGGTGGATCGCCCTCCCCAAGTTTCGCCCAGAAACTATCTTCGTAAAAGAGCTCCGCATTTGCAAACTCTTCTTTGCCGTTTTCGTTTGCAAAGGTTACGCGCTTCTTCGGTGGCGCCGTGCTTGTCGGGACATCTTCCCCCCTAGCTCGCTTCTCTGCCATTCGCTTCTCGTTCATCGGCGCGCCGTCAAAACCAGCCCTAGGAGTATTCCAGACCCACAAATTTGCTGCCCATTTAGGCGTCTCTGTCAAGACGGGACAACCACCGTGAAGAGAAGCGGGGTCAGGTTCGCCATTCGGAAGCTGCGAATAAAACAACACCGCTCGCGCCGAGTTTGGAACCACGGCCAGGCTGGAACGACACTTTGCCACCATATTTTCCTCCCAAGAATCGCGCTTGAACAGTTTTGCATGCTCAGATTCCCTCAGCTCTTTCAGTGCCTCTTTGTATGTCTTGGGATTCTCCTCTATACTAGGGGCATTGACAAAGACTGTTTCACCACCATCACCTGGGCCCAGGTCTGTCATGTAAAGCAATATGGTAGCAAAACGATTACCCCCTTTGCCAGCGCTATTGTAGTTGTGGTCTTGTTGACCATCGTCGTCAATCCAATCCATGTGAGCGGTGTAGGCTTTGGTTTGATTATAGCGAAGAATTTGTAGGCCATCTGAATGCGATTCAATGTATTCGTCAAATCCCAAGACGGAAAAGCAGCGTCTATACGACACGCAGAAGGAATGAAAAACGATGGCTATGGTTAGTAGAAGTAAACCACAAAAGCAAAAACTGAATGCTTCCAATTGATTTTCAGCAAAGAAAAATGCAAAAAGAATGATACTTTTACCTCTTGACAGCTTGGGCTGTTTTTCCATGAGTGTCAAAACCATTTTCTGACGTGCGTCGCGTATTCATGTTATAACCAGAGGCACCAGTGGAACTTCGTTTCATGCGATGCGAGTCCGATTTTTCGGCAATAGCCTTATCTACCAAACCTTGGCTCTCGTCTCTGGTAAAATAATTGAATATGTCAAATACCCTTGGCGAAACCGACAGTACTTTCATATAAACCGGTTTATCAGGATCTGCTCCTTGAATATGAGGCAAATCAAATGTTTCTCCCACGTAGGAAGGAGCAAACATAAATGTCCGACCAGCCGGGACTGCGTATAGATGCACTTCCTTATCATCGAAGTAGCAATACTGCATTCCATCTTCTGCCTCTTCGCAAATTTCTTGGGGCACTTCCTTGTACTTGTCAACGATGGCTTGCATCAATTTTTGAAAGCTGGTCATTCGGACACCTTCGCGGGAATGAAAATGGCACGGCAGAAAAGTCGGAGCGTCTGGATCTGGTGATGTTGCTACGGGAATTAATTTGTCGTGGTCCAGCAGGACGGGCGTCTTGTCTTCTCCCATGTCACAATATCCCAAAAATCCTTCTTCGCCGGTCCTATTTTCGATGGATTCTTGGGAATCACAAAATGTGAACATGGTATGAAACGTACTGGACAAGATACTTTCTACTTGGTACTTGGTAAATGCTACGGGACACTCGGGCAAGTGCAACAGTGCCATGCGAAGCTGCGTCAAGAAATCAACGCTGACACCACATCCCTCGGAATCACCATTGCGATGCATGACCAGTATCACTCCCGAATCTCCGACAGGATCTTCCTCCTGTGCTGTTGTTGTTGTTGCTGCTGTCATTAAGTGATTGGCAACCTGTGCATCTTCTTTGGCCATGGATTTTAACAGTCGTTGAAAACAAAGATCGCCGTCGCCGAGTGCACGAGAAATGGCATCCCGTTCTTCTTCTTCTTCGTCGTCGTCGTCGTCTTCTTCTTCACTGATTTCTTGCATTTCTGGCACAGTATCAGTAGAAGGATTGAGTGGCTGTGATGATGATTCCAAAGGCAAAGTACTGGTTTGATTCGAAGAACATTCCAACATGGATTTGGGGTAGTAAAGAAGAATATCGACCGCTCGATCTGCTATTTCTTGGGGAAGAAAATCGGACAAGATGCATCCGATAGTAAACGGAAGAATAATCCATTTGAACCAAAATCGAAATTGAAACATTCCTCCACCATTAGTATTGCTCTTGTTGCTGTTGTTATCTTGAGAAGGCGTCATTAATCTAATAATACTAGTATAATTTATTTGTTGTATCTGGTTAAATAATGATGTTTTGGATTAGATTTTGTTTTTCAGTTGTCTTTTTTTGAATTTTTATTTTTACTGTAATTTTTGTTGTTTCGGTTGACTTCTTCGCATTCTTGGTGATTTTTCTCTTCGTACTGTACGTTATTTTCACGGTGGCTGGTACTACTAACAAGAATACAATTGCCTTCGATACTACTAATCTACTACTACTGGTACTGTACTCTATGGTAGCTAGCTCCTCGTCCTACTAGCCACCCTGGTACTCTTCTCGTTTGGTCATTGCAATGGCCAGGGTTAAGGTTAGAATTCGACAAAAATCTTAATGCAATCAAGCATCAACAAATAAGAAGCAACGTCCAACAAGCGTACCACAAGAACAGCAAGAACAAGAAATGTTCATACAACACAAATTATTATTCCACTCAGAACTCAGCAGTACTGCAGACACCATCATCACAGAGGCAACAACATCATAAATCAAATCAATAAAGATCTATTCAAATATTCAACCTTTAGAGTGCTGTGAAGTTTCTACCATCTCTCTACGTACTACGTAGGATCGGTAGAGATATTATTTTTAGGGAATACTCACTTCTCACGTCTCGCGTATCAAACCAAAAATAATGAACCACCGACCAATCGATTCAATCCAAATAGTACCCTCCTCGCGATGTCTGTGGAGGACTCCTGATGATGATGATGATGATGATAATGACGAAACACCAGCAATAACAACTAGCAGAAATCAATCCAAAGTTCCACACGACCAAGAAACATATCAATCCATTCTTCAGTCCTTTTTGACCGTCCCACAACAACAACATCATCATCAACAACAACAACAACAATCATCACCACTACCTCCCAAATCTTTGGCATCTCTTTGTGCCAGTTCGCTCGTTGTGGGACAAGAATTTGCATTAACGTGTCTCTTTTGGGCACGACATCGGATTACGATATGGGAAGAAGATTTGAACAAACAACAACAATTAAAGAGTCACCAGCAGCAGCAGCAGCAGCAGCAGCAGCAGCAGCAGGAGGAGGTCCTCTACCTTCATCAACATCAAAGCGATCTCCATCTCCTTCAAGATCAGATGGTGAAATCACAAGTCGTGGCACTCATTGCACTGGTAGTGATTGCTATATTTACCAATTCGAGTGCTTCACCACCACAACCACAACCACGCAGTGCCAAAATTCAACAACGAACATCGGATGCGATACTACTGGCGCTGTTGTTGCGATTGTTGGCGTCCGTCTTGCGAACACTCACGGCATCCTTCTCTACCGATACTGTCGAAACATTGACCATTGCAGGAATGGTCGTACACTGGTTGACGTGCGATTATTCCTACGCCAATGCCAACCACGAGACTACTTCTACAAACAGCAACAACAACAACAACAAGTCGAAAGTAGTGAACGAAGAGAGAGAGCGTGCCGACACGACGATGTATGCTGCCACTGCCACTGGTGGTACAAGCAACATAGTTGTTACCTCCTCGTCGTCTTCGCAACGACCTACCTTTCAGGGTGGAACAATATCTTTGAATGCTGCATTTTTTTCAACAACATTATTAGCGAGTCGACTGCCATCCAATGATGCTACTACCGTTTACATTTTTATTTCTTCGGCCGTTATACTTTTTGCCTTTTACCCTGCAGCAAGACATGCCATTTCACATCATCCACAAAGAGTTTGGATCCATTCCTTCGTTACCTGTATGGTCTCGTGGTCAACGTGTTGCTTGCTCTACGATAATACCGAAGTTCTGTACTATATCAGTATCCTGATAACAATTTGTGCCATAGCACCTTTGTGGAAATTTCGATTACAACAACACAAACGAAAAATTAGTGGACCGTGGGATATCGTCTCGGTCCGTGAAATGATGTTAGACTATTAATACTAGTCGCGAGCGTCAGTCAAGAAAGAAAAAACTAGTATAGTATTGTTTTCTCTAGATCAGTAGGAAAGTATTACTCACTCGTAGTTGAAAGTGCTGCATGCTTACGATGAGAGAGGGAACCACCTCTCTGCGTGGAGAGACCTGTCCTTTCAACTGCAACAGCACCTAGCTCGTAGGTTGGGTGGGATGTTGTATTCTACTGTACTAGCTACACAGTGCGTTCTGCGATGATCATGCGAATACCAACCAGGAAAAAAGAAAGTTGACTTCAGAACCTACTACTAGACCTAGTAATAGTAGACATATCTACTACTAGCTACTACTCGAAGTACCAGGTACCAGGTACAGCAACTAACTAGAGTTTACTCTAGCTAGAGTAGTAGTAGTCGTTTTATACCACTAGTCTACTACTGTAAAAAAATTACCGAGAAACAAGATGATGAAACGCACTCAAAGCTCATAACCCATCCCAAAAACGAAATCCAACCGAACGTGCACTAACACAAACACAATCTCTTGCGTTCGCGATATTATTACAAAAAGAGAAACAAGATGGCACTGTCAGCAGCGGAACGCAACAAGCGCAAACGAGAACGGAAGAAGCGTGAAAAGGATGAACGTCGAGCTGCCGAATTGAAGGAAGAAGCTGAGAAAGCTGCTGCTACAACAACAAACGAGGGAGACACCAATGTGGAAATTGAATACATCACAGAGCAGATTGCAGTAGCTCCCAAAGAACCAACTAAAGAGCAGACACCGAAAATCAACGGGGATGATAACGGTGGTATTCCAGGTCTACCAACTTCTACTAGTGAAGCGAAAGAGAAGAAGAAGAAGGGCGACGATGCCAATGAAGAAGCAGAGACGCGAGATATTGAATCTGTTTTGCGACGATTTCAAGAACGCTCCGCCGTCGTCACTGACGACGATGCCAAGGCGGAAAAAGAGGCGGCGGCCAAGGCAGCAGCAGATGATAACGATAATAATAGTGACAGCAACAGTGACGATGACAGTGATGATGATGAAGCGAATAAGTTTAGCAAGAGAAAATTGCGAGAGATGATTCGACCGTCTGTGGCAGAATTGAAACGTCGTGTGAATAGACCAGATTTAGTCGAAGCTCATGATGTGACGGCTTTTGATCCCGACTTTCTTATTGAGGTACGTACATATTTTGTGTATCTTTGTGTTTTGTAATTTATTTGTGCTTGCGTTGCGGTCAAGGTACTCGCCAGTGCACCGTTGTTTTTTGAGTTCACACTCTGTAATAACAATCTTTTATTTTCGACTGATTCAATCCTCTGCAGTTAAAAGCTGCTCCTGGAACGGTACCTGTTCCTAGACACTGGGGACGAAAGAGAAAGTATTTACAGGGAAAGAGAGGATTTGAAAAAAAGCCCTTCAAATTGCCAGATTTTATTGTAAAGACGGGAATTGCCGAAGTGCGAGATACTCTCCACGAGGAAGAAGCTGGACAATCCGCAAAGCAACGTAATAGAGGACGGGTGGCTCCCAAAATGGGGGCAATCGACATTGATTATCGGACCTTGCATGATGCCTTTTTCAAGCACCAATCCAAACCATCCAATTTGACCAGACTTGGTGATATGTACTACGAAGGAAAGGAATTGGAAACTCAAACCGATATGAAACCAGGAGGTCCATTGAGTGACGCGCTGCGAGAAGCGCTCGGCATGGCATCGGACAATGCACCGCCGCCTTGGTTGAACAGTATGCAACGATACGGACCTCCTCCTAGCTATCCAACTTTGAAAATTCCAGGATTGAATGCTCCATTGCCGTCGGCCGACTGTCAATACGGATACCACCCAGGCGGCTGGGGCAAGCCACCCGTCGACCCGTACGGTCGTCCGCTTTACGGTGGCAATCCATTTGATCCTCCTGGTAGCTCGTCGAAGGACGATTTGAATGTAAAATTAGTCACCAGTCATGGTAAGGAACTTGGTAAGACGTTCTGGGGTGCCCTGCCAGAAGCAGGTTACGAAGACGCGGAAGAATCAGAAGAGGAAGAATCCAGTAACGACGAAATGGATGAATCTAGTGAAGAAGAAGAAGAGGGCGAAGAAAAACCAGGCGGCATTGATTCAGTCTTGCCTCCTCCAAATGGTATTGCATCTTCTGTGGCTCCCGTGAATTTACGAAAACAACCAGGAGACGAAACGCCCATGGATGCTGCGCCCAAGCAGCTTTATCAAGTCCTGCCTCAAGCGCAAGCAACTGCTGATAAAGGTGCCGTGTTTACTTCCAGTACTCAGTATATAGTACCCACTGCAGGAGAAGAAGCACCAGATGGAGCCGCCAGTGTTTTGTCCAAAGCTTTGCCTCCGGAGAATTCCAAAAAGAAGAAATTGGATGACGATGACGAAGATCTCGGCAAGAGCTTTAAATTTTAACTATCCTTACAATCTACAGTAATCGAGTATAAAAGTATATCTGCAAATGAGGATTGCTTCATCGATTGAACCAGGTCGCATAACGAAAGGATGCAACGTGTGTGTCGAAGAAAGTGATAGCAACTTCGAAAGAATCCACTGGGGCGCATTGTCGTATCTATGGTTTAGCGTAATTTGTTGATTAAGAGAAGGCGAGGCCTCAACCTACTTTTTGTCTTTTCCAAAAACGTTCTTAAAGAGCCCTTTTGTAATGTCACCAAACTATTGCATCAATGCACATAAAAATATCAGCAAACGCATCCATAGAGTTGAGGAGAAGTGTGAGCAGCGAAATATATCATGGGAAAGTGAAACAGAACGTGTTCCCTGGTGAACATACCTGATAGTCTTCTTTGCCACTCAAATTAGCTAGTGTCTTTTTCGTGATGTCGCCAAACTATAGCAAGATGCCCGGAAATCAAAAAGAAATTTTATTAAAAAGAGATTTGCATGGCTGTGTCACGGAAAACAACATGTTCTGAGACCTACCTTGTAGTTTTTTGCCGCATCTTCGCCTAGTAGGTCCGTCACCCAAGCTTTTCTTCGCTCGTTTAATTCACGAGAAATATCCCCAAACTGATTAAAAATAAATAGAAAACAAAGAACGTTAGAGATGGCAAGGTGACTGATGGAGAATGAGGCTTGATTCGACCAAACCATGAAGATGTACCTTATATTCGCCGGCTCCTGTAAACTCTTCCACGCGAGCTTTGATACGCGTATCCATAGCCTTTGACAGGTCACCAAATTCGTATTGGCCTACTTCTTTACCAGCCCAAACAGCTACGGCATCTTTGATTTTTTTATCCAGTGTTTTACTGAGGTCACCAGTCTCGTACTCCTTTCCGGTCATTTCTTCTACCATGGATTTGCTCATGTTGTCTAAAACTACAATTGCATCGCCAAGCTCGTAATCTTCTTTCCCTCGAAGATTGGCTATCTCTTGCTTTACCCTGCCATCAATTTCTTTCGAAATATCGCCGACCGAATAGTTTTCTTTTCCGATAAAGTCGGCCGTCTTGGACTTGATATCTTCCATCACGGCCATGCGAATAATCTCGGACAGCTCCATGCTGAGACCGTTCCATTCGTCGTTAGCTACTAGGTTCCCTACTGCCTGCTTCTTTTCTTCGTTAGAAAGCTTCTCAAACTCTGCCTCTACGATCGCAGTGTCGGATTCTTTTTCACTCATGTAGAGATGAGGACGATATGCAATATGGTTATGGTTGAAGAAGGCACCACCAGTCAAGGATTTTTGTTGTTGTGTGAAGCCAGGACCGGCAATGTTAGCCAAAAAGGCACTAGCAGTGCCAGCGATGGCGACCAGGAGACTGCTAGGAAATAGAAACTTCATCTTGAATTGATAGCAAGTAACAGGAAAAAGACAGTCGAGCAGAAAGTGCCGTTGTCAATCTGTTGTCGAATCAACAATCGACAGTCAACACTAAAAAGGATTTTTGGATTTTTGTTTGTTGTTTATTTTTCAGATCTCGCGGGACACGACTGTCTGACTCAGTCAAACTGGCCCGGGTGGTCTCAGACTATGATGCTATGAGAGGAAGGCCGTACTATTACCTACTACCAGGTAGTAGTAGTCTAGCACCATTGTTATTGTGGAATAGTCTATTTCTCGCCAGTAGTAGCAGACGTAGTCTAGTAGTAGTGGTACACTTCAAAGGACGACAACCAGGAACGAACACAACTGGACTAGTGCTGGGCGCACTCTCAATCGCGTATTCGGGTATTCCACTAGAAGGTAGGAGTCAGATTCATGAGAAATGTTGGAACATAATAATATAAAGAAATATAAAGTACTCTGAAATCCTGGTGTTCTGATTTTTATTTATGTCTACATAAATTTCGAAAAGTATCAGAAAGATCTTGAACAAACATGATATTTTTGCTTAAACATCATACCCATCCATCCGAACACTCATTTTAAAAATCCCAATATACAAAAGAAGGTGATGCAAATTGCAAATTATTAGCCTCATTTCATCGAACATGAACCAACCAGGCAATTTATAAATAAATAAATAAAAAGCCGGTGTGTCCGAACCAACCAGGCAATTTATAAAAGAAATAAAAAGCCATTGTCCCTCATGTATGCCCTGGTTTTTAGCCTCCCATTTTCATTTTCATTGACTGCTTAGCAACGGCCATTTGGATACCTTCAGCAGAAGGAAGGTCAGGCATTTTGAAACCCCAACCTTTTTTCTTTGTCGCTGCTTTTCCTTCTACTTTGTTCGCATTTCCGTCTTTGTTCGTTCCTACTTGTTCTTCGCCGTCTTTGACAGTTTCTCCATTTTCGTCCTTTGTGTCTCTTGCAAACCGTCCTCCAAACCATCCTTTATTATCATTATTTTTAGTAGTAGTAGTGGAAACTTCCTTTCCGTTGTTGGCCGCTGCGACCTCGGCTTGTGACTCCTTCATTTGCTTCTGGTAGTAGTACATACCACCGCCACCGGCTCCGAGAATCATGATGAAACCTAGTGCTACGACTCCCATTGCCTTTCTGTGATTATTATAGTTTGCTCTAGTGTCGATACCTTGGAACTCTCTTTTTGAAGTTTTTTTTTTTTTGTGTATTCCGAGAAGATTTTGGATTTTGGTGATTGATTTTGTATTACTCTATTATTTTGGTCTGGGTCAAAAAATTCTCCACCCAGTTTGACCGGTGGTCAAAACCTGACAAAAATAACACGTCTTATTTAATTTTGTATTTTGTCAAAGTCATGGTCATGGTCATTTCCGGCTCAAAGGATCCTAAATCTTTGCTCTTTTGATAGTACCTGGTAACTGTTGGAACGGTGTGCGTCCAGCCTTGAGCCTGACTTCCCATTCTGAGAGAAAAGGAAGAAAAACAAACACATCCGATGACGACAGCAGCATTCTATTCGAAATCTCGCTCACTACCTGGTACTGCTTTCGTTCCAACGACTGCATGATGAAAACAGGTCCCATAAGGACCCAAGATAAAAACAAATCAATCCATGCCTCGTCGAACAGCCAGAAATGCGTTCATAATATTTCTTGCACAGTTTCCATTGCTTGCCCTGCCAGTTCAGTCCTTTCTCGTGAATCCATCTCCTCTTCCTATCAATGCTGCTACAGCAAGTTTTTCTTTCCTCTGGGCAAAAGTATTGACCTGTAATAATGACGATGATAGCACAACAACAGCTTTCAACGCAAAATTTTCAGATGATTTGATCGAGTCGCTCGATCTTTCTCCTTTGATGCGGATCGTTTCGTTGCATGCTGGTACTCGGAGAGGTAGGCAAGCATTTTTGGCTCTTACGGGCGATGATTACAATGAAAAATCAACCGCATCGATACTCAAAGAAAAGACAGCACAGACAATAATGTCGGCAAGAAGTCGACGAGCCATGGGAGAACAAGCCGTCTTTAAAAAAAGAAGTGATGGATTCAAAGAAACTGCCTCCAAATTTTCCATCGCCATTGCTACAAATGCAGTTGAGGCCAATCAAGAATTTCATCTTGTGGCACAAGCCATTGAACTCTTGAAACCAGAAAGTAATTTATCCTTTCCTCCCTTGTATGGAGTCTCATCATCGCCATTTGACACTGGCACTATTGCTGAAACGGACTACGACAGCTTCATGCGATTATTACCAGAGGAAGCGACATTGGAACAAATCATTCATGCTGAAAAAGTCATTGAGACGATACGAAATGTCAAAAACTGGGGAAAGCTTGATATCGTCCAACAAAAAGCTCCACAATTGGCAGAAATGGCTGACAGTATTGACTATAAGGTACTTGCACCTCTGTACGATGACATTGCCGAAACTGTTGTCATTAAACGAGTGCGAACGTTGACAGATCCAACTGGTCGATCATCCTTTCAGTTCGAACTCAATGCCAACAAATTCCACGTGATTCAAGTGTTGAGGTCTCAAGTGCAAGACATGGCAGAGAAAGTAAGGAACGATAAATTTAATGGGAGTCCGTCAATGGAATCAGAATTGTCAGTACTAGTGGACAAGTTAGAAGCAACCGAAGAAGAAATTCAATCGGCATTGTTGCAATCAATACTGGGACGCAGCAAAGAAATTGACGCAAGTTTGAACATCCTGGCTCGACTGGATGTTATATTTGCCAAGGCTGCGTTTGGTTTATCGACAGGTGGGCTCATTCCTGAAATTCGAATTGAAGGAACCGTTCTTGTCGAACAATTCGTCCATCCGATACTTTTGCTTTCAGAATCGGAAGGAAAGCCACGTGATGTTGTGGCAATCGACCTACGCCTCTCCTCGGAAGAAGAACACCGAGCTTTGATCATTTCTGGTCCAAATGGGGGAGGAAAAACAGCAGCAATGAAATCATTCGGTTTAGCCGTCATTCTCTGTAAGGTTGGACTTCCGATACCTTGTCGTCCTAAAAGTGACACTAGTAAGATGCAGACTCCGCGCATTGATTTTTTTCGCGATGTACACGTTGCTCTCGGTGATAGACAAAGTCTAGTGGATGGTGAGTCGACAATGATGGCACGTCTAAACGCCTGTGCATCCGTAATCGAAAAAGTCGGCTCAAATGCAATCGATGAAGCAGCATCGCTGGTGCTCATTGATGAAATTGGAGGGGGGACTGATCCTGACGCCGGAGGTGCCATTGCTCAGGCTATTTTGGAAAAGCTTTTGGAAACAAGGTCGTGTCATGTTGTTGCCACGACGCATGTACCTCGATTGAAGGTGCTTTCGTACAACAGCAAACAATTTGCATGTGCCACGGTTTTGCTGGAGGCAAATATAGATGATGAGAATGGAGATTTAACTAATGATTACCAGAAGCCAGCATTTGAACTCTTCTACGATTCCATCGGTGATTCATACGTACTTGGGGCAGCTTCCCGGTGCATGCCAGCACTACCTGGTGAAGTTTTATCTCGAGCTGCACAGTTGATGGCCGACTCGGCATCTGCCTCTCCTGATGGCACAAAGGATACCTTCTCCGCAGATGGCGCCTATGCGCAAGTGTTGACGGAATCCATCAAGCGGCAATCCGAAAGAGCTCAATTGGCGCGAAAGGCAGCGGAACGACACGAGCAAGACTCCCGCCTCTGTCGGGGTGCCATGCTTTCGCTTGCGGCGGCTTATGACAGGGAATTTCTCTTCCTCCAGCAAAAACTCGAGTATGTCTACAGCAAATTGAAACAGAAAGAAGCAGATAGGTTGGATGTTGTGGGAGGTACTCTCGAAGAGTTGCGCTTGGTCCGGAAGGAGGTCAAAAGTCAGTCACAGCTGCTGAAAGAGAAAGGGCTCAAGCTTGTACCGGACTGGCACGAACTCATGCCCGGTGACAGTGTCGTGATCGTTTCGGAAGACGATTTGAATGGAGTTTCGGCGACTGTGCATTCTGACACTGGTTCACTGTCACTAGGACCGGATGATGTTGCTGTTTTGCCATCGCTCGCTCCTTGGAATGATGACTCGTCTCGGACAGGGGAGGTAACGCCGCTTATCTTGAAGCGGTTCCAAGTAGCAATATGGGACTATGATAGCATCTGGGCGGACGACAATAACACGAATGGTGGAACACGCGTCACCAGTGTCAACGACTCTAAACGACGTCTGAACGATATACTGCTCAATATTAAGAAGAGTAATCCGACCAGAGTACCGACAAACGACCATGATTCTAGCAGCAGCAGCAATCAGAAATGCTTCACTTCGTCAAGAGAACGCAAGGCTTCATCAAAGCAGAGCGCCAACTCGAACAAAAAACAAAAGAGGAAAAGATGAGGGCCATTTCAGATTGACTGAAGCAGGTGTCGCGTGTTCATAGAAAATCCTAAGCCGAGCCGTGTACCTCAAGTCAGGCCAGTCGGGACCTTTCCGACTGTCGTACATGTCGTTTGGGCAAAGCAAAAACTGCGGTTTGTGGTTTGGTTTTACCTTCTTTTTTTTAAGATAATGTTGGCCATTCTTGGTCTACTTCAAGAAAAAATAAGAGAAGCATAATAAAATTAGTAGCTAGAGAACATAAAGTCGTATGACGACCTTATTCGTATCCGTCTGCGTGGAGTACTATAGGAAATATAGTACAGAAGCCCATTCCGCTGTAAGCTCCATTGGGAGCCCCACATTGAAAAATACGATATATTCATTGAATAATAATATATTCCATAATAATAATACAGCAGTTTGCAAAAAACCTGGCAACAGGAAATCTCGCACACGAGAAAAAAAAAAAGTGTGTGTGTCTTTTTGAACAACAACAACAACCTTCACTCCTTGACAAAAGCTACTAGAACACAAGCTATAGACCACCAA
>Ga0210025_1001239_pt1 | contig 28463 bp, 26 predicted proteins | sample CryGeyme20150102_FD_183989 | JGI IMG/M metagenome (GOLD analysis project Ga0210025, IMG submission 183989) | Groundwater microbial communities from Crystal Geyser aquifers in Utah, USA - Crystal Geyser metaG 2015-0102 (SPAdes) (version 2) | ecosystem: Environmental > Aquatic > Deep subsurface >... | reverse complement strand
TGAATTTTCTTGTACTAACATGCTTTGAATCTAAATTGAAGCTATCTAGTTTAGCTTCTATTGATTCTATTTCAGCTTTTACTAAATCTCTATTTTTCAAACTCATCAGAATTTGATGAAAACCTTCATAAGCTCTTATTTCAGACTTTTTATTGGTCTCTGCTTGTAAACGTTCGATTAAAATAATTGCTTCTTGAAGTGTCATAATTTTGTTGTTTTACTTGATTAGTGGCTTATACTTAACGTTTATTACAGCACTAGTTGAATATATATTTTTTGTTAAATTCGACTTTATAATTGGGTTGATAATTTTGCAATTAGTCGGCAAAAGGAATGCATTAAATCTTTTTTGAGATTTAAATAGATTGTTAATGTTCAGAAATCTGTTTTGTATAACTAGATTTTAACTTCAACTAAATAGTTTGCTCATTGTTTTAGTTCTTCCATATCTGCAATTAATTCGTCTAATTTTTGAAAGACTCGGCTATAGACTAAATTCACATCCCATTTGTAAATTTTACCGCCATATATAAACATTGTAAGTGCAATTGAAATGGCAATTACCCACATTACTGTCGGAATACCATACATAAGATGAAGACCTGATTGCTTTATTGCATCTCGTGTTACATCCCCTGTTTTCAAAGCGTGAATTATTGGCATTAATGCGGCTAAAAATGCAAGAGGATAGATAAAACGCATTACTTTACTATTGTTTGAAATCGCCAAGTTAAGCCAAGTTCTAAATGTCTTGATGTAATCATAACTACTTACATTAACATCTATAGTTTTCATTGTCTTAGCTTGTTTTATGCTTACCCAACAAACGCCCATCAGTAGAAAAAAAATGACTATACCTGTTATTGGAGTTCCTAATGCGGCATAGATTCCAACATTTATCACAGCAAAACCAAAAATGGCGTACAAATTCATTTTCATCATTCGCTTAATTTTATCAATGATATGAATAGATTTTTGCTTGTACAGCTCATTTATCTTAGGTGCAACTAAGGCATCTTTTTCAAGAAAACCATCTTTCCAAATAGATTCAATTGACTTTTCCATCTAATATTACTTTTAGTCGTTCTTTAATTCTGTTTATCCGAACTCCGTTATTGTTCGGGTTTGTACCAATGATCTCTGCAATTTCCTGATAGGTTTTTTCTTCTAAATAAAGCATAATTACAGCTCTATCAATTTCAGAAAGTTGCCTAATGGCCTTGTAAAGCTCATTCAGATTTTCATCGGCGAAAGCACTATTTTCTTCAGCTTGTTCTATTGGCAGGTAATCTGATGCAAAATGTTGAGTATTGTTTTTCTTTTTCTTTAGTAAAGTCAAACAAACATTTAGTGTTATTCTATAAATCCACGTACTCCACTGCGATTCCTCTCGAAAGTTTTCTCTACTCCTCCAGATTTGTAAACAAACCTCTTGGTAATAATCTTCGAAATCTTCCTGTGAATTCGTATATGCCCGGCATAATTTCAAAATTATTCCGGCATACGGCAAAATGGATGTATTATAAAAGTCGCTACTCAATAGTGTTTTCTCTAATTAGTGGCTTAAATTTGAATTTATTACACCCTAAATTGATTTTTTTTGAAAACTAATGTTTAAGGTAATTAATTTCCTTATGGTTTCTTGTTGTTTTCTAGTTTTTGAAAACACAGGGAATTGAGAACCTGATTGCTTAGAAAGTTTTTTGAACTTCTAATGAATTACTTAATAAAGCAATTTTACTAGGATTTGCTGGCTCTTTTACTAATCTAAAAATCAACGAAGGTTTAATTCTACTTGTTATTATGAGGCTGTTCTTATTGATTATTAGAGTAGCATTATGTACCCTTAAAAATCTTTTAGATACATTTCAATATCATAAAAAAAGAAACTAGCTGCAAATGATGGCACGACTTACTAAGTTTCTGATTGGATAATTGGTCTTGGAATCTTAAATGTTTTCTTAGCAAAATTTACCTTCATTTTTTAAAAACTTCAAACATGGAAACAGTACTAGTTCAAATTACTAACAATAAGGCTTACAAACTTTTAGAAGACTTAGAAGATCTCGATATTATCAAAGTGATAAATAAAAGTATAAACCCTCAGCAAAAGCTTTCTGAAAAATATGCAGGCAAACTACCAACTGATGTAGCTGAAGAACTTCAAAATCAGGTAAGCCATAGCCGTAAAGAATGGAACGACCAAAGTATTTAATTGATACCAATTCAATTATTGATTACCTCAGTAATAAGCTTCCAACATCGGGTATGGATTTCATGAATGATGTTGTTGATGCTATACCTAATGTTTCAGTCATAAATAAAATAGAATTATTAGGTTTTTAATACTCCTGATGAACATTATCAAACACTCTCCAATTTCATCAATGATTCAACGGTGTTAGATTTGACAAATAACGTAGTTGAAACATGTATCAACATTCGCAAAAAACACAAAACGAAACTATCCGATGCTATAATAGCTGCTACTGCTCTTGTTTATGATTTGACCATAATCTCTCATAATACTTCAGATTTTAAAAATATTGATGGATTGACTGTGATAGATCCTCATATTCAGTGAAAGCCAAAGTCCAACAAATCGCTACATTTTACTATTCCTTTCTATTAGAATTGTTGGTTAAAAAACATTCGTTTGACTTCTTAGGCTTTTTACTCAATTAGTTTTTCGTTAGCATTTTCGGAAAAGCGAAATTCAACATGAAGATACATTTAGATAAAAGGGGAACTCCCTTCTTCAATTAAACAAAAATTAGTAGAATTTGAAAAATATCAACAATTGCAACGAGCATCATAATAAAAAAATACAATAACTCATTATCCTCCAACAACTTAAAAAATAATTAAAAATTTTGGGAAGATTTTCGGTTTTCAAGCGTCTCTACTGTATAACAAATAATTTGACCGAAAGAAAATCGTATGAACAATCAAGTATTCAATTTATGGAAAGAAAGCTTCAATTTCGTTAGCTCTTTATATGAACATGCCAAACATTTTCCTAAACAAGATATAGTTGGCTTGCGGGTTCAACTTGAACAATTAGCTATGGAATTTATGAATCAGATTGCCGAAATAAGCACGCTCAGCAAATTAAGAGATGTGCGTTTGAAGTTGTCTCAAGCTCAGGTTACATCAAGCAGAATTTCAAGTATTCTAAGTATGTCGAAGCTAGCTTATCATCTTGATGATTTACGGCTTCAAATGGCATTAAAAACCTTGCAAGTTATTATGGGTCAGGTACAGGCTACAATTCTTGTCGCTCCGGCGAAGATGAGTGCCTAAAACAAAAAAGGGAGTCAACTGACTCCCTTTTTTTGTGTTTCATACATCTTTATTGCTCTATTCTTGTTTTTCTACAAGAACAGACACTTAAGAAATAATATACTTTTAAACACCAAATACATCACGCCCGATGAAAACTGCACTATCGTCTAAGTTTTCTTCAATGCGTAATAATTGATTGTATTTTGCAATTCTATCAGTACGGCTTAATGAACCTGTTTTGATTTGACCTGCGTTTGTTGCAACAGCAATATCAGCAATCGTAGTATCTTCTGTTTCGCCTGAACGGTGAGAAATAACAGCAGTATATCCGTTTTTGTGAGCCATTTCAATAGCATCTAAGGTCTCTGTTAATGTACCGATTTGGTTAACTTTGATTAAGATTGAGTTAGCAACACCTAATTCAATACCACGAGCTAAACGTTCTGTGTTTGTAACGAATAAATCATCACCAACTAATTGAACTCTGTCACCGATTGTCTCGGTTAATAATGCCCAACCATCCCAGTCATCTTCAGCCATACCGTCTTCGATAGAAATAATTGGATATTTATCACACCATTCTTTCCAGAATTCTACCATTTGAGCAGAAGTACGTTTGCTTCCGTCAGATTTTTTAAATTCGTAAAGACCTGTTTCTTTGTTATAAAACTCAGATGAAGCAGGATCTAAAGCGATTAAAACATCTTCACCAGGAGTTAAACCTGATTTTTCGATTGCTTCAAGAATTACTTCAATTGCTTCTTCATTTGATTTCAAGTTTGGAGCAAATCCACCTTCGTCACCAACAGCAGTATTATAACCTTTTGATTTTAATACTTTTTTGAGGTTATGGAAAATTTCAGCACCCATGCGAACTGCATCTGAGAAAGTATCAGCGCCAGCAGGCATAATCATGAATTCTTGTAAATCAACATTTGAGTCAGCATGTGAACCACCATTGATGATATTCATCATTGGTAAAGGTAAAATTTTTGCATTCACACCGCCTAAATAACGATACAATGGGACTCCAAGAACGTTTGCAGCAGCACGAGCAGCAGCCATGGAAACACCTAAGATTGCGTTTGCGCCTAAATTACTTTTGTTATGAGTTCCGTCTAATTCGATTAAGAAATTGTCTAATTTAACTTGATCAAAAACGTCAAAACCGAGTAATTCATCAGCAATTATATCGTTAACGTTATCGACAGCTTTAAGAACGCCTTTTCCTAAATAAACATCGTTGTCGTTGTCGCGTAACTCAACGGCTTCGTGTTCACCTGTTGATGCTCCGGATGGCACTGCAGCGCGACCGTAAACACCGTTTTCTAATATTACATCCACTTCAATTGTGGGGTTACCGCGTGAATCAAGAATCTGACGGGCAACAATATCTTCAATAATAGCCATACAAAATAATGAGTTTGGTTTAAAATTTTGTGATGCTTTAAGATACTGCTTTAACTTGTTTTCCGAAAATAAGAAATTGTTAAAACGGATATAAGTAACCGAAATAATTGGAAGCGGTTTTTGGAAATAAGGTAAGTTGAATTAGGTGAAAGGTTAGAGGAGATTGGATTCGTTTAAATTGGTGCGAGACTTCAGTCTCGTACTAAAATGCAAATTAAAGACTTAGTCTCATTTAAGTAAAGAAATGCCAGATAAAATGAACTTTATAGACAAGTACTTAGAAGCGATGAATCCCACTTCGTTTTTTATACTGAACAAACTTCGACTTCGAGCTGATATTACTTAATGCAAATTAATATGACTACATTTTTGACTTAGTGCTATATGAATTATCAATAATCGCCTTAATTAAAAATCCATAATTAAGAACTCAAAATTCATTTAAATATCACGCATAATACTATTCAAAACATGACCAGTGTGGCTATCAATTCCCTGTAATTCATGCCCCATTTTTTCCCTTTTCGTTTGCATGTACTTTGCATTTTCAGGCCAAGGTTTGAATTCAATCGGAACTCGTTCTACCATTTCTAAACCATACCCTTGTAAACCCACGCGTTTTGTCGGATTATTTGTTAACAAGCGCATATTTTTCACATTCAATGAACGTAAAATCTGAGCTCCAACTCCATAATCACGGTGATCTGGTTTAAAACCTAATGCTTCATTTGCTTCAACGGTATCTAAACCTTCTTCTTGTAATTGATAAGCTTTCAGTTTATTTACTAAACCAATTCCTCTTCCCTCTTGATTCATGTAGAGAACTACGCCTTTTCCAGCTTCTTCAACAGCTTGTAAAGCGCCGTGTAATTGTTGACCGCAATCGCAACGTTTTGAACCAAAAATATCTCCCGTTATACAACTTGAGTGAACACGAACAAGAACAGCGTCTTCTTCTGACCACTCTCCTTTAGTCATTGCAATATGAGTTGCACCACTTAAACGCTCTTCAAAAGCATGTAACTTAAAATCACCATAAATTGTTGGTAGATTTATAGTTATGAGTTCACGAACCAGACTTTCGTTATGCATACGGTATGCAATCAAATCTTTAATCGTGATGAATTTGAGATTGAATCGTTTGGCAACTTTGATCAAATCTGGAACTCTTGCCATACTTCCGTCATCATTCATGATTTCACAAATAACTCCAGCTGGTTGTAAACCCGCTAAACGAGCTAAATCAACACTTGCTTCTGTGTGTCCGGCTCTGCGTAAAACGCCACCATCAACCGCAATTAAGGGAAAAATGTGTCCCGGCCTGCGAAAATCGTAAGGTTTTGATTTCGGATCAATAATTGCGGAAACCGTTTTAGCACGATCTGAAGCAGAAATTCCGGTTGTTGTTCCTTCTCTAAGATCAACTGAAACAGTAAAAGCTGTTTCCATTGCATCGGTATTTTGCTCAACCATTGGGTCGAGATTGAGATCATAAGCTCTTTGGCGTGAAATAGGGGCACAAATTAGACCTCGCCCAAAAGTTGCCATCCGATTAATAGCCTCAGGTGTAACTCTTTCTGCAGCCATAATAAAATCGCCTTCATTCTCGCGGTCTTCATCATCAACTACAATAATCATTTCACCACGTTTAATGGCATCAATTGCTGATTCAATAGTATCGAAAACGATGTGATGTTCAGAACTCATATTCCGGAAAATTTAAAAATGGAAGGAAAACGATTAAAATGTTAATCAGAATTCCAATTTGATTGCAGAGGTATTAATTGGAATAGAAACTCACTGCAAAAATCTATTCTTTACAGTGAGTTGATACAAATAAGAAAATTTATTTTTTCTCAGCTTTATTTGGATTTACTTCAACCACAGCTGATTTTAAGAAGCGAGCTTTAACACTACCGTCAATTTCTGCAAGTAGAGAATCATCGTCAATTGAGTGAACTACGGCAATCATTCCACCTGAAGTGACAATTTTATCACCTTTTTTGATAGAAGAGATTTTCTCTTGAATTTCTTTTTGTTTTTTTGTCTGAGGGCGGATAATGAATAAATAAAACACTAAAAATATAGCTCCCATAAATACAAGGCTCATTGTGCTTCCGCCTTGATTTGGATCGCCCATCAAAAATAATAGATTCATGTGAAATTAGATTAAAAATTAGTTTTTGTACAATTGAGAGCAAAAATACAGGTATTCTCACGCAATTGAAAATATACATGATGCTTTCAAGCCCCTATACCAACGTTTGTATTTAAAATCTAGTTTAGTCTGAGAAAGTGCTACTTAAAACACTTTAATTTTTAAAATAGAGCTTCCCAATAATCTAATAACTAGATAAATTAATTCTCACTAATTTGATTTTTTTTATTTCACAAGGAAGCAACAAAAAAAACGTAGTGCTGCAAACTTATCGATAATTCATAAAAACATAATTCTTAAAATTTTGTCAAATAGATAGCAAGTTAAAATCAACGACAATGTGTTCTAATTAGCTTTTCCTTTGCTATCCTAAATAGTTTCTCTACTAATTAAGTGCTTTTTTTCTAATTTGATAATTTCAGAAAATATAAGACGATCTGTATGTAGTTTTGAATTCAAAAAAAAATACTTTATTACATCTCATGAACTCGATAAAAAACTTTGGCTAGGTTCCCCATTTCACTTAAATTACTAACACTCACTTTTCCAAACATAAAAGCCATTTGTGGGTTCGTGGTTCCCATTTCAATACCTTCATAGGTTTTTGCATCTCCTTTTAACTCAAGGTTAGCACTACCATGAATGCCCTCGAGAACCTGAATCTGCTCTTTGTGAATATTAACGGTAAATTCACCGCCTGTTTCACCTTTTATGCGAAAATGTACAGTTGAAGTCCATTCAGGCATTAAACCTTTTTTGTGTCTGAGTGGAAGTTGAATAATCATTTCTCTAGCTGTTGTTGGCTTTGCCATAGATAACTCCGAAGTGATAGTAAAAGAATTTCGTTTTAATAAAAAACAAATATAACTTAGTGAAAATTTAATTTAAGATAGTGTTTTAATGAAAACAATTTTAATTATTGATGATGACGAGAGCATTAGAAGTATGTTTCGCATCAAATTTGAGAAAACTTACCATGTTATTGAAGCAGAAAATGGCAGAAAAGGGTTGACAGCATTTAAAAACTCACATCCTGATTTAGTTATTACTGATATCATTATGCCTGAGGAAGAAGGATTTAAAACTATTTTAGATATAAAAAAATTGAATCCAAATGTCGCAATTATCGCTATAACAGGAATGCCTCAAATCGGAGGTTTACATTCCTTGGAAATTGCTAAAGAATTTGGTGCCATAAAAGGTTTTGTAAAGCCCATCCATCTGAGAGAACTAGAAATAGCAATTGAAGAGTTAATCTAATTAACTTTTCTCAACTCAGCATATTATGAAAATATCTTTAGCTTTACTTTTACTTTTAGCTTCGTTTCTTATTTCAACATGTAGTAACACAAAACCAGTAAGAGATACCCTTTCAAATGCTGACTCACTTAATGTAAACCCAAAAATTCCAGAATTTTACGACTCACTTCATCCTTTAATTGACCCCTCAGATTATTTCGAGAAATTTAGTAATGCAATCTACCGCATACAAATTACTACCTATTATACAACGTACTACTTTGATCAGAGTCAACGAATTACACCAGCCATTTTAAGGTATCAAAGAGCAGCCAAACTTGCTAAAGCAAAGTATGAATTTAATTACAGCAAAACAGGTACTGCTGTTGGCTTGCAATACCTAACTGACCGGCTAATATTAATGACCTGCGAGCACGTTATATTTGTTCCAGACTCAATTTATGTTTTTCAGGATCCTCTAAAAACAGATGATCGCTCTCCAATCTTAAGTGTTTCTGTTTTAAATAGAAAAGAAAACTACATATTTGGGGCACCAAGATTGAACGATTTTACTGTAATTGCTTCCGATAAAGAAATTGACATTGCACTAATCACAACTGATGTCCCAACCGAGCATTATTACAATATTGCAACTCTTGATATTCCTTTGGGTGATGAATCTAGATTAAAATGGGGGTCAAACGTATATAGTTTCGGTTTCCCAATAGGTACAAAAATGATGGTTCAAGGAATTGTAAGTAACTCAACAGATAATAGTTATCCAACTTATAATCACAATTCTTTATTTAATAGAGGTCTAAGCGGTGGCTTAGTTGTTGCGCTTCGTGGAGATGTGCCGAATTTTGAGTGGGTTGGAATTTCAAATGCCTCATCTGCTACAACCGAATATAATTTAAAACCAAGCAGACAAACTTCCTTTGATTTGGAAGAACGACAAATTTATTCTGATACTGTCTTTGTCGAAAAGCAAATTCAAATTAATCAAGGTATTTCCAAAAGTGTTAAACCAAGTGTTATTCGTAATTTTATTAAAAAGAACTCCCAAGCTATTGATCAAGCGGGTTTTGACCTTCGCAATTTTGTAAGAAAATCATCCTAAAACTAAAACTCATCATAACGACGTGAAGCATCAATTTTTAAAACTATTTTTTGTTGTCTTAGTAGCAACAGCCTGTTCACAAAACGTTCAGGAAGCAACTCAAAATTCATCAAAAAAAAACATTGAGCGACCGATTCCTTATCCTATTGAAATTCCAAGTTCCTATTCTGAAGCAATAGAAAGTGGAACTAGAACAAAAGAAGGAAAACCAGGTGCAAATTATTGGATTAATTATGCAAACTATTTCATTTCATTAAAGTTATTTCCAGATGAAAAACGTGCTGAAGCTACTGAAACAATTGCTTACGTAAATAATTCCCCAGATACTTTAAATAACTTAGTACTGAATTTGAATTTAAACCTTCATAAAGAAGGTGCCATTCGTAATGAATTAAATGAAATGACTGGCGGAATGCCTTTGAGTCTTGTAAGAGTTGATAATATCGTTCTAAGTGATAGTCTTAGAAAAGGGCCAAGATATCGTATAAATGGAACGTCTCTAACTATATTTCCTGTCAAACCTCTATTACCTGGAGAAACAGTGTATCTCGATTTTGCTTGGTCCTTTGCTATTCCAAAAGAAGGTGCTTCCGGCAGAATGGGCTGGTCTCAAGACAATTTGTTCTATTTGGCATATTTTTATCCTCAAATGGCTGTTTATGATGATGTTATTGGTTGGCACACCGATCAGTTTCAAGGCACTGCTGAATTTTATGCTGATTTCTCAGATTACACAGTATCAATAAAAGCACCAGGAAATTGGCTAGTAATCGGAACTGGAAATTTAACGAATGCTCAAGAAGTTTTAGCTGATTCCGTTTATGATCGAATGATAAAAGGTCACGCTAGTGATAGCGTTGTACATGTTATAAACTCAAATAATTTTGGATACAATGCTACCAAAGCAAAAGTTGGTGATTCTTTAACTTGGAAATTTAATGCGGAAAATGTACGTGATGTTGCATTCTCCATTACTAGAGAATCGAATTGGGATGCAAGTCGTGCAAATGTTGGTGACTTAGATGGTGATGGCAAAACTGATTATACTAAAATCAATTCCATTTGGAGAAATGATGCACCGAAATGGAAACAGGCCTGGAAATACGCCCAAAACTCTATAGAATTTATGTCGAGCTTTTCTGGATTAAAATATCCTTGGCCACACATGACATCAGTTGAGGCTGAAGGAATAATTCGAGGAGGAATGGAATATCCTATGATGACAATTATAAGCTCATATACTAGATCTTCCGACAAAGGCTTATATGGAGTCGTTGCCCACGAATTAGCTCACATGTGGGTTCCCATGATGGTTAATAACAATGAACGCCGTTATGCTTGGATGGATGAAGGATTTACTAGCTTCCATGAATCTCAAGCCTCAAAAGAATATTTTAGTGATCCAAATGCCGAAAATGAGAATAAACGTGGTTATTTAGTTGCAGCTCAGTATGGAATAGAAGGTGAAATTATGCGTTGGTCTGATTATCACTATAATGGATGGGCTTACGGCACTGCAAGTTATTCTAAACCTGCAGCGGTTTTAACAACGTTGAGAGGCGTTTTAGGAGAAGAAGTTTTCACAAAAGCCTATTTAGAATTTATGAGTCGCTGGCAATATAAACATCCTTATCCTTGGGATTTATGGGCAACGTTTGAAGATGTTTCTGGTCGTGATTTAAATTGGTTCTGGAGAAGCTGGTATTTTGAAACTTGGACATTAGATCAATCTATTGAATCAGTAAAAGAAACAAAAGACGGAACCTTAATTACTATAAAAGATCTTGGGAATATTCCGATGCCTGTTTTACTAAAAGTAACTTTTGAAGATTTATCGTTTATTGAAAAAACGATTTCTGAACAAGTTTGGCTAAAAGGAAAAAGAACTACTACTTATTTATCGCCAGCTGGAAAGAAAGTAATAGCTGTTTCTATTGACGAAAAGGGTTTATTTCCAGATATACATGTAGGAAATAATTTCTGGGATAAATAAATTAAGACTAACTCTTTCCTGTTTTTTGAAAGCACTGTGAATCAAATCGCAGTGCTTTTTTATTTTTAATCATTCAACAGAAATTCACTTAGTATAGAATTTACCAACTAATTTAAATTGCTATTAACCTGATTTTATTAAACATAAAAAATTGTGGTTACAAGAAACCTCTTACAATGGTAATCAAATAAAATTGCGTCCTGAACCCCCAACTTAGTTTTAAACTAATGCTGTTACCTGAGTTCGGGATAAGTATTATTGCACTATTTTTAATCAAAACATTAAGAAGCACAAGCGGACGCTTGCGCTAGAGCTAAGTAGAGCTAAATTTTTACCTGTTTTATTTTAATTTCTTATACCGAGCTCAGATTATCAATTCAAATAACGCTCTAATTGCAAATATTTGTGAGCAATCGAAGAATGCAATAAATCATCTGACTTCAAGACCTTAACCGTACCATTTAGTTCTTTTAGCAATGGCATATTTGGATCTTGTAGTTCAACATAAACCTCAGCAGTATTTGTTAAGCGTAAGATTCTGCTTACAACATGCAAGGACTTGCTATCGGGGTCTGTAAATCTATTATTAGAGAACACAAAAATATGACTCGCTTTATCTACATGTGCTCTTAATAATGATTGAGGGCTAATTGGAACTCCATAGACAAAGTCATATTCAGGATAGGGGTTTCGTTCAACAAGTGCCGTTAATAGTACTATTTGTTTATCTGGAAACAAGTTTTTGTGTTTAATTTCTTGAATCATTTCATCTGCAAAAGCGGTGTAATCGCAGATTAACACATGTTTTCTGGCATCAATCGGTGCTTTTCCTTTTTCCTTGGCTGTAATTTTATTATGGACATTACTCAAGATTAAACTAACGACATCTGTATAAGTATAAACCCCAATAATAATACAGTACACACCAACTACTCTTCCCCAGACGGTAACGGGGAAATATCACCATATCCTACAGTTGAAGTTGTAACAATCCACCACCACAAAAAGTCCTCGAAATTCCCAATATGATTATTTGCACCTTCAAAAAAAGTAAAAATAACGGCTGAAAACAAAAATGAACTCATGATTAGAAGAAGCAAAATTAAAAAATGCTTTTTAACCGAGCTCATTTCTAAAGTAAATAGACGTTTTATTGAATGAGGAACATGTGGCCTTAAACTCATAAAAGAATTCCTATCTTTTATTTTGATTCAATAAACTGTTTAATTTCTAAAGCAATTGCCTCAGCAGCTTTTCCATCACCATAAATTGGTTTCCAAGGAGCTGTTGGTTTCGCTTTAACTGCATTACTAATTTTTTGTTGATCTGCTCCTGTTAACTGATTCCATCCATTATCTAAGGTTTCAACCCATTCTGTTTCTTCACGTAGCGTAATACAAGGTTTTCCTTTCCAATAAGCTTCTTTTTGCAAACCACCCGAATCAGTCAAGACCAATTCTGCGTGATCTAATAATACAAGCATATTGAAATAAGGCTGAGGATCAGTTGTGAATAAATTATCTGGAAGTTTCAAGCTAGCAAGCATTGATTTATTGCGAGGATGGACAGGCCAAACAACTGGTTTTTTAAATTCACTAAATGCTCCCAAAATTGCCCTCAGATTTTCGGGATTGTCAGTATTTGATGGTCTGTGAATGGTAGCTAAATAATATTCATGATTCTTGAACGAAATAATTCCTGAAAGTTTCTGTCTTACTTTAGCAATATCTGAAAACTTTAATAAGGCATCGAACATAACATCACCTACATTAAACACACCTTTTTCAATACCCTCATCTTTTAACTGATTAACTCCTATTTCAGAAGAACAAAATAATAGATCAGAAATGTGATCGGTTAAGATTCGATTCACTTCTTCGGGCATTTTTTTATTAAAACTTCGCAAACCCGCTTCAACATGAATGACTGGAACATGCAATTTTGCCGCAGCTAGAGCGCCAGCAATGGTTGAATTTGTATCACCATAGACCATTAATGCCGAAATATCTTGCATATGTTGCAACAAGTAGCCTTCAATTTGATCGAGCATTGAAGCGGTTTGTTTGCCGTGACTACCTGAACCAACTTGTAAATTTATTCCGGGAGATGGAATTCCAAGTTCATCCCAAAATATTCCACTCATTGCATGATCGTAATGTTGGCCTGTATGAATAATCGTTTCTTTAATTCCTAACTCTGCTAAAGCTTTGGATACAACTGCTGCTTTAACAAACTGTGGACGTGCACCTAAAATCGTAACTACATGCATAATATTACTAATCAATAATTTATACCATATCTAAAATGGTAATATTTTCCATTGCTTCTAATGTTTTATCGCGAACTTCAATAAAGGCAAGTCTCATTTTGCAAATGTGTTCATCTTCACAATCGGAACAGGGTTCATAAAAATTTAATGATACACATGGTAGTAAGGCAATAGGGCCGTCTAAATAGCGGTGAATAGTAGCAAGCCTTACTTCTTCTGGTTTTTGTAACAAATAATAGCCCCCTTTACTTCCCTGACGACTTCCAACGATATGATTACGTTTTAACTCAAGGAGAATTTGCTCCAGAAATTTTTTAGGTACTTGCGTTTGAATAGCAATGTCGTTAGTGTGAACAACACTGCCTTTTTCCTGTTTAGCCAGAAATATGAGCGCTTTAATCCCATATTTCGTTTTTTGAGACATCATTACGGTTTAACCAATTTGTTTTGAGTCAAGTTAGGTAATCTGTATTTAAATGTAAATTCAACAATTTCAAAATACTCGATTTTGGGTTTACCGAATCAATGTTTTTCTAATTTCTTTCTTCTAGAATATAATCTCGTTTAATCAACTTTTTTAAATCCATTAATTCATTTCTTGAAATACCATGACCCGTTTCATATTGAACTTTGACAGCATTAGCACCTAATTTTTTTAAAGTATTATAACTTTGATCGGTTTTTATCATTGGAATGTATGGGTCACGTCTTCCTGCGTGTAATAAAACGATAGTAGATTGTGGCATTTTTGAAATGAAATCTCTTTTATCTCCATAATTGCCCAAAACTGTTCCGCGCATACTAATAACTGCTTTATAAGGTCTTGGATTTGTAAGAAAATATTCAAGCATTAAGTTTGCGCCTTGCGAGTGTCCAATAAGTATTATTTGATCATCTCTAAATCCTAAATTGTATAAGTGCTGAACACAATTATCGAGCAATTCAAACGATTGATTTAAATAGCGCATGTTTTCAGAAAGATTTTCGTTCCAAAAGTGAGGATACCATGCATATCTTCCAGGCATAATTTCCAATGTTGCCTGTGGTATTATACAATAGGTTTCTGCTGGCTGAATTGTAGGTAACAACGATTGCATATCACCAACATCCATACCTCTACCGTGAGCCATGATAAATGCGTATTTCGAGTGCTTAGGGTCAGCACCTGTTGCCCACACATTTTTTAATTCCTCTAATTCTTTCAAAACATCCTTCCTGCCAAACCGCGTTAGCGTTAGCTTAAATTTTCAATTACTTTGGCATGCTTAAACTATTACTTCAGAATTTCACTTTCCTGTAATTCTAAAGTTGTCTTGTTTAAATCAATTAATTCTTATTACCAAACCAGTTTTCATGCTTTTAGCAAACACTCTGATAACTCAATACAATATTTTTTAAAAATAGGACTAACTTATGCCGTTGTTTCCATTGCTTTAATTAACTCTTCTGCCTCACGAATTAAATCTTCCGCACGTTTTTGAGCCTCAGCTACAACCTTATCGCCTTTAAGTTTTGCTTCATTATTACCAATAACCGCTTTACGATCAGTTATTTTTTCCTGAATTTCATTGAGTTCATCCATAAGAGTACCTAAACGATAAGACAACCTGTTTCTTAGGGTTTTCCCATCTTCGGGTGCTAATAATAGCGCTGTTATAGTTCCGATTGCTGCTCCAGTGAACATTCCGAGCAGAAAACCTTTTGTATATTTATCCATCGCTGTCGATTTATATTGCCATTTAAATTTCGTTGTGAATATACATTAATTTAGAAAAAGAATGGAAGCGATTCGATGAAAATCATTGTTTGAACGTCTATTGCAATAGATTTGTCTACCAATAAGCTTTTAAACTGGTATTTCTTCTAACAAACTGTTTTTAAATTTATTCCGACGTACTTTTGAAAATAATACGGTTAAAACTGGAACTACAATTAAACTGAACAATGAAGAAAAGGCCAAACCACCTATTACTGATCTTGCTAAAGGAGACCATGTTTCAGCACCGGCTCCCAATTCCAAGGCTAAAGGAATCATTGAGCATATTGTTGTAAGTGCAGTTAACATAATTGGTCTCATTCTTCTTTGCGCAGCTTTGATAAATAAATCGGCGTATTCCTTATCTGAACTTGCTTTTTCTGTGTATTGATGAATGTAATCTATCAATACAATTCCATTATTTACTACAATTCCAACCAATAAAACAATTCCAATTGTTGCAGGCACATACATGTCGGTTCCTGTAATTGCTAACATTACCAATGAGCCAAAAAATGCTAAGGGAATGGTAAACATTACAACAAATGGATCTCTAAAGTTTTCAAATTGAGAAGCCATTATCATGTAGGTTAAAGCTAGAGCTGTTAATAACGCTAATATTAATTCAGATCCACTTTGCTGAAAATCTCGATTCGCACCCGTGAATTCGTAACGATACCCATCAGGCATAGTAATTTGAGTCTCCATAACTTCTTTAAACTTCTTGGTAAACTCTAAAGGATTTCCTTTTACCGTAACCGATACATCAAGTATTGTTTCTCTATCTCTTCTTGAAATTCGATCAAGCCCTTGGTAAGGAGAAAATTCACCAACAGCTGCAACTGGAATTCGAACATCTGCAGTTTGGAAAACAGGAATTCTGCCTAAATCTTCTCTAGATTTTATCGCCGTTTCTGATGTTCTTACTTCAATTGGAATTTCGCGTCCAGCAGTTCTAAACTCACCGACCAATGTTCCACGAGTTTGTGTTTTTAATGCGTTTGCAACTTCTCCAAAACTGGCATTCAATCGGTTCAAGCGTTGTCTATCTACAATGAAATGTAATTCTGGTGTTGGATCAACTCTTGGATTTTCAACAGAAACAACCGTTGTATCTTGCATTAAAATAGTTTCGATTTTTTCGGTTATTGCTTGTAAAACTTGAACATCACTTCCAAAAAGAGTCACTCTAACACCGCCTCCACCGAAGCCACCTCCTCGGAAACCACCACCGCTACCGGCTCTAATTCTTACATCAACTCCGGGTTTTTCCAACATTCTGCGATACATAATGGCTAAATCATTGGTAGACTTTTCGCGCTCATCTTCATTTTTGAGTGTTACTGAAATTTCTCCAGCATTTGTTTCTTGCGACCATCTTCTTTGTCCAATTGATGTTACTACATTTAAAACATCTGGATTTTTTTGAACGATTTTTGCAAATTCTTTTACTACCTCAGCAGTAACTGCCAATTTTGTGCCTGTCGGAAGGGTGATATCAATATCGAGTTCTCCTGTATCACTATCTGGAAATGTTCCACCAGGAATGGTTTTATTTAAGAAATAGGAACCAACAAAAATGGTAAGTACCGCAATAACAACATACTTTTTGTGAAATAAAGTCCATTTTAAAATTCTACCATATCCGTTTTCCAATAAATGCATGGCTCTGAATATCTTACCAACTTTTTGCTTATCAGTAGACTTATTCAAAAACAAAGATGAAAGCACCGGAATTAAAACGATTGAAGCTAAAAACGAGATTGAAATAGCGATACAAATAGTTAATGCCAAATTCGTTGCAACTACACCTGAAAATCCACTCAATCCCAACAATGGAACAAATACTCCTAATGTTGTTAAAGTTGCGCCAATTAGAGCTCCAATTACTTCATTTGTACCTTGAATGGCCGCTTGCATTCTTGAAAATCCCTCTTCTAATTTGGATGAGATACTTTCAGAAACTACAATGGAATTATCTACTAAAAGCCCAATTGCAAGTGCTAAACCTGTAATAGAAAATATATTCAAGGTTAAACCTGCGAAATACATAATCGCAAAAGTAGCGGTCATTGAAATCGGGATACTTGTTGCTACAATTAAGGCAATTCTCCAACCGCCCATAAATAAAACAAGAATAATAACAACAACAACTAAAGCTTGAATAGCTGAATTGGCTAGATTTTGAACAGAAGTTTCAATAAATCCACCACTGTTTCTTAAAACGGTAATACTAACACCATTTGGGAGGCGAGCTTCAATTTCTGGGATTGCGTTTTCAACGGCTTGAGTTACATCAAGTGTATTCGCGTCTGATTGCTTTTGAATATCAATGGTTACCGTATTTTTGCCATTTACTTCTACTAATGTCGTTATTTGAGCAAATCCATCGTCTATTTCTGCTACATCTTTTACTCGAATTGGAATTCCTTGATCTGAAATACTTACAATTGTTTGAGCTAATTGCTCCACATTGGTGTACATCGAAATCGCGCGAATTCCCAAGTTTTGTTTGTCATTCAATACATTTCCGACTGGAATCTGAACATTATTACTGCGAATAGCATTTTCAACTTGTTGTGGTAATAATTTGTGCAAAACCATCATTTCTTGGTCTAAATTCACAAAAATACTTCGCTCTAATCCACCTTTTGTGTCAGCTGCTGCAACTCCATTTAGTCGCTCGAATCTAGGTTCAACAAATTCTACTGCGAGATTTCTAAGTTCATCTAAACCTCTATTATCTGCTTGAACCGATAAACGCATAATTGGCATATTTTCAGGATCAAATTGAAAAATTACTGGGTTTGCAGCTTCTCTTGGAATTTGATTTCGAATTCTATCTATGCTTTCACGCACTTTTAATTCAGATTTTCGAATATCTGTACCCGGTTTCATTCTCAAAATGACAAATGAACTTCCTTTTCGACTCGAAGATTCTAGACTCTCAATTCCTTCCGTTGCTGAAACAGCAGCTTCAATGGGTTCAACTAAAATCCGTTGAATATCTTCTGGAGATACATTTCTATAACCCGCAGAAATTGCCAAAACCGGAATATTAAACGGCGGATACATCGTCACTTTAAGTTTCGATAAGGCAAAAAGACCAAAGCCGATAATCATGAGAGTGAACATGAAAACCGTAACAGGTCGTCTAATAATCGATTCTGATAAATTAAATTTTTTCATACCGTTTCATGATTTGCGTAAATTCTTCTTTTGCTTCTTTTCAAATGCTTTTTGGCTTTTGAATACCAATTTGCAAATCTCTTCTCTTTAAAATCACTTTTCTGTTTCGAAATTCCAACTTTCGTGGAAAAAACAGTGCATTTTATTCTTCTTCTAACAAAGGATCTGTTTTATGAATCGAGTCAAAACCTAACTTTTCGATTGATGCATTTATCACGTAATAAATACATGGAACTACAAAAAGCATCAATAAAGTTGAAAATGTTAGCCCACCGATTACTGTTCTTGCCATTGGTGACCAAGTTTCTGAGCCTGAACCAAATTCTAAGGCCAAAGGAATCATTGACAAAATAGTGGTAAACGCTGTCATTAAAATTGGACGCAAACGTCGAACAGAGCCTGTTAAAATGGCTTCAAATCTTGAAATTCCACGAGATTGCAAAATTTTGATGTAGTCAATCATTACAATACCGTTGTTTACTACAATTCCAGAAAGCAGAATCAAACCAACCATTGAGGTTACACTAATTGGTGTACTTGTTCCATATAAAATGAGTAACACACCCGTAAATGCCAATGGAATAGTAAAAATGATGATAAATGGTTCAACAAGACTTTCAAATTGAGAAGCCATTACCATATACGTTAGTAATGCTGCAATTAAAAATGCAATGAGTAAAAAACGGAAACTATCGGCTTGTTCTTCAGCAGAACCACCAAATTCGTAACGATATCCATCAGGAAAATCGATGGAATTCATTACGTTTCGTGTTAAATCACTCGCCGTTTTTAAGTCTATTCCATTTAAATCAGCTTTAATTTCTGTTACACGTTCCTGATTGATTCTCAAAATATTTGTCGGACCACTGAATCGTTCAAATCGAGCAAGATTGCTTAATGGCATCCAATCGCCAGTAGCTGTTCTAACTTGTATGGAATTTAAACTCGGAACAGATGTTTTTTCTGAAGGATCTAATTCAACGACCACATCATATTCAAGACCTTTATCAATGAACGATGTTGCCAAGTTTCCTTTTACTGCATTTGCGATTGTGGTTGCAACTTGCGAAGTCGTTAAACCCACTCTTGAAATTCGCTCTCTATCCATTTGGATACGCAATTCAGGCCGTCCTTCATCTGCTGTTGAAATAATATTTGCTATTCCTTCAATGCTTCCTAATTTCTCGATAATTCCATCAGAAAGTTTTTTCTTTTCTATCGGGTCATAGCCATAAAGTTGAATAACTAAGCCATTTTCACCATCAGGACTTAATGGATTTTGACGTATTTCTTTAATTTCAGCGCCAGGAACTATTTCTAATTTAGTTAACAATTCGGCTGTTATTTCAAATTGAGAACGTTTACGAAGTCTGTTTGGAGTTAATTCAACGCGAACTGAACCATGGAATCCACCAGGATTATCCGCTCCTTCAACACCCAATTTATCACCATAATCAGATACAATTAAACGAGATTCTGGAACTTCATTTTTGATGATTGCTTCTACCTGAGAAATCGTTTTTTCTAGTTCAAATAAACTCACTCCAGGTTCACGAGCAATATCTAATACAAAAGCATTCTCATCAACCGGCGGAAAAAATTCACCACCTAGTTTATTCAATAATGGTAAAGTCGCAAGAAAAAGTACCAAAGCAGAGAGAATAACAGTCCATTTATTATTCAATGCTGTTCGGAGTCTAGCTTTGTAAAAAGACTCCATTTTATCTAAAAAGCGACTGATTGGATCCCCAAGAATTCTTTGAAAAAAACGACCACTGGGCTCTGTCAATTTTGCGGCTTTGCTAGCTAACCATTTTTTTGCAACCTTATCACTAACATTGTCTTTCAAGAATTGAGAACTCATTAATGGAATCAAAGAAAGTGCAACTAAAGTTGATACAATCAAGGCAAATGAAATTGTAAGAGCTAAATCTCTGAACAAAAAGCCTGCAATTCCCGGCACGAATAGAATCGGAAGAAATACAACAAGCGTGGTTAAAGTCGAAATAAATACAGGAACGGCAACTTCTTGAGCGCCGTTTACTGCGGCTTCTTTTCCATTATATCCATCTTCTTTAAAACGGAATATATTTTCCAATACAACCACGGCATTATCTACTACCATACCAACAGCAAGCGTTAAACCCGATAGTGAAATCACATTCAAGCTCAAATCAGCAAAATCCATAATACTAAATGTGGACACAATCGATACTGGAATAGAAATCGCAATCACAAAAGAAGAACGAACACTTCTCAAAAAGAATAATAAAATTAAAACAACAAGAACAATTGCTTGAAAACCAGTTGAAATTAAGTTTCCAATAGCCAATTCAATAAAGTCGGCTTTATTGGTTAATACTTGAAGAGAAACATCTCTTGGAAGTATTTTTTTAAGATTTTCTAAATTCTTAACAACTTCAGCTGCTGCAGTTACAACATTACTATCACTTTGTTTGTAAATATTGATAATCACGCCTTCGTTTCCCTGAACATGAACACCTCCAATAGGTTGTGCAATTCCATCTTCAACTTCGGCGATATCTTTTAAGAAAACCGGGGTTCCGTTTTGGGCATTCAAAAGCACATTCCTGATTTGCTCAACACTTTTGAAATCACCGATCGTTCTTAAGGAATAAATCATATTTCCTTCAACCAATTCTCCGGCAGGAACTTGAACATTATCAGCTCTTAATCTGTTTGCAACGGTTGCGATATCCACATTATAAGCCAACATTTTATCGCTTTTTAAGCGAATAGAAATCTGACGCTCAAATCCACCGGCCGTTTCGGCTGATGCAATTCCTGCAATTCGTTCTATGCGTTGCTCTAATTGTTGTGTTGCTATGGTTCTCAAATCACGCAAGTTCACCGATTTTGACTCTAAAGCAAGCACAAGAATCGGCTCTTCATTCGGATCATAAGAAAACACGATAGGTTGCTGAGCATCTTGAGGAATAGCCCTGCGAACAAAATCTAATTTTTTGCGCACATCGGCCTCAGCCTGATATAAATCAGTTCCCCAATTAAAATATAATTTCACAACTGAAGCGCCTTGGCTTGAAAGTGAACGAACACGGACAACACCTGAAATAGAACCAACTTGTTCTTCAATCGGACGGGAAATCAAGGTTTCCATGTCTTCCGGAGCCACTCCTTCATAAACGGTGTAAACAGTTACCGTTGGGAAGGAAACATCTGGATACAAATTCAGCCTTAAATTGGACAAGCCGAAAACTCCAAACCCAATTACAATTAATGAAATCATTAAAAATGTAACGGGACGAGCAACGGCAATTTTAGCCAAATTCTTCATTAATTCCCTCTTTTAGCCGGTTTTTCACCTTGCGCTTTATCTGGCATTCCAACTTGTGAACTATCGCCAGTTGCCAAAGTTTTACCTTTTTTAGGCTGAAATTTTTCTTTGCCAGCAATTTTAATAGCTGCTTGATCTTCTAATGCGGTTTGACCTGTAATAATAATTTGATCACCTTTTTTAATTTCACCTTTAATTTCAACACGATCGCCTTGTTCTATTCCTAATTCTACGGGCACTTGAACAGCTAAAGTATCACCACGAGTTACAAAAACGGAATAGGTTCTTTCCAATTTAATCGTATTGGACTCCGGATCGATGAATGTTTGAACTTTTTCTATTAAAGTCGAACGTGGTACTGTAATTGTATTTCCTCTAGACTGAATCGTAATTTTTGCTTCCGTTAAAGCTCCAGCATATAAGGTATTTGTACTTTGTTGAATCGTAACAACGATTTCACCCAAGCCCGTAACAGGATCTAATTGTGGGCTAATTCTAGTTACCACAGCTTTAGCCGTATTTAAAGGCTGATTTGTAATTTTCAAATCTGTTTTTTGACCAATTCTAATCAATTCCCAATCTTGCAAAGGCAAGAACAAACGAATTTCAAAACCAGAATTATTGCCAACTTCGAACAAAGGCTGACCAGTAGTTGCCAAATCGCCAATTTGAGCATTTCTTGTAAGTACAACTCCAGAAACAGGAGAAACCACATCTGTATTAGCTAAATTTTCTTTGCTCTGCGTTAGAGCTGCACTTGCCGAAGCTAATTGAGCTTTAGAAGCTTGAAATGTGGCTTGCACTGTTTGAAATTCAGCCTCACTTGAAAGCGACTGATCGAACAGTTTTTTAGTGCGTGAAAATGCCGCTGAATCACGAACATAAGAAACACGAGCTTGACGAACCTGAGCCTCATCACGTAAAACTTGATCTTGAAAGGTTTTATCATAAATTTTAGCCAATTTTTGACCAACTTTTACAGTATCGCCTAAATCGACATAAAATGCTGTAATTCTGTTACTTACTTGCGGAGTAATCCGAACTCTTGCATCGGACTGAACCGTACCATAAGCTTTAATTTGTTGAGAAATAGTGGTGCTTTCTAAAGCTTTTACTTCTACACTAGTGGCACGTTTCATACCGCCAAAACCGCCAGGTCTTCCCATTCCGCTTTGTTCTGGTTTCCCGCTACATGCATAAGAAAGAACTAAAATTGCAATACATGCTAAAAAATGAAAATTCTTCACGAAATCTGTCTAGTTTAATGATTACGATAACAAAATTGAGTGAGCAAAGATACTGATGCTAGCACTATAGAAAAATCCCGTTTTACAAAGTTTATTAGCTAGTCAAAATTGTAATGGAAATACAAATTTAAGCCTTGCAAGTCTTTTTCAAACAAGCCTGGTTTTAAATAAGGATTTCTAAGTCAGGTTTATCCAAACGTGAATAAAATATTTATTAAACTAAAGCTTTAAATTGATCAACAACATACATTTTACTTTAGTTGAGAACATTTTTTTGATAATAAATAATAGTCACCTTTTGTTAAGCACTTTTTTTAACTTGTTCTTATAATTCATATTAAATATATCTGCAATGAAAAATACTGGTTACAGATTTTACTTTAGGAAATTCACATTAAAAAAGATATTGCTGCAGCTTATTATATTTGTTTTCATTACGCTAACTGTTCAGTCATGCTACTTACTATTTCCTTCTGAATACAATGATAATGTAAAAACTGACAATGGCTTTATAATCTTAAGTGTTGATAAAGATGGAAAAGAGTCTGTCTTTGAATTGTTCAACGTTTCAATGAATGATGATTTCTTCTCGTATGAACTTCAACTTTACAATGACAATGAACTGATTCTTGTACAAAGAAATACATATCGAACAGGATATATCATTTCAATTAAAGCAAATCAATTTAATCTTTCCGATGCTAAACAATTTTCTATTCAAGGAGATAAAATAAGTCATTTTAGAGAACAATCTGGGAAATGGATCTTTGAAGAAATCAACAGTACAATTCAGTTTCCAAATTCTAACATAAGTATATCAAGTAATGAAAAATCAGATATTTATAAATTAAGTTTTCAAAATGGAGACCTACAAGCTAACAAGACATTCACATTGAACTCTCAATTTATTAACGATTCTGTATTAGTCACATATAAATTTAAAGAGAACTGTTTTCTTGATGAAAACGCCTTTTATTTTACTGAGCAAACACATAAAATAAGTAACATTCGGACAAATAGCGGTTTTAGCTCTACACAAACTTTTGAACGTGAATTAGTGGTATTATTTGACACTAAGGATCCACAAAATCCTATTTTAATCCCCTACAATGAACTCGTTTCAGGTAATATTAAGTTACATTTCGTAAGTAAAGAGTATATTATTCTTGAAGAATCTAATTCTTCCACACTTTTCAAAGCTAAACGGATTGATGACGGTTACATTATTACTACTATTGGAATTAAAAATAGATTTCTTGGTGTTTTTGATGGGATTCTGATTAATAACTATACCTTATTTAATATCTATGCAAATACCGAAACACCTATCTCATTGAATTATTTTTTCTATGATGTGTTTTATTCAAAAGGGTACAACCTAGGGAAATTTATAATCTTCGCTAGTTACAATTCATATTATTCAACTAGAATAGGAAAAATCAATAAAGAGACATTTGAAATATCAGATAAGCATCACTTTACTATTGAAAAACAATTAGACATTCAGCTTTATAATGACATAATAGAGCCAGTAAGCTTAACAAATGGAACGAGTTATTTATTAATTGGAGAATCGCACAGGCCTTTTCTAGTTAACTATTAAATGAATATTTCAAACTATAGATTTTCTATTCAAGAATTAATCTATTTTGTAGAGCTTTGAAATTGAGTAAAAATTAACAATCGAAAGCAGGCTAAACTTAGAACTGAAAAATTCATGCTTTATGGAATTTAGAATGAAAAAAACAGGTTACACTTCTTTTGCATTATTTCTTTTTAGTAAGCTAACAAAACTAATCTTGGGGTTAGCTTTACTATCAATTACATCTTGCGACTATGTGAATGAAACTAGATCTTATTCAAGAAGCTTATTAATACTCAAGATTGATAAGGATCAAAATTTTTCTTTCAATGAAATAAATGAATTCAAAGATTTTTTTACCTATGATATTGAAGGAATTGAACCTTTTAATGACAGTTCCTTTGTTATAGTTTTATCGCGAACAATGCAAAGGGGTTTAATTGTTAGCCACTTTGACGAAACCTACAAGTACGATGCACCAAGATCATTTCCTATAGCATCAGTAGAGTTGAATAGCTATGGTTTGTCTACGTACAACATGAGGTCCAGAATTTTTATTGATAATTCACCTTCTGATACAATCTATACCTTTCTACCAAGAGTCTACTCTTCAATTGAAATAATAAGCCTTCATTATCAAGATGATCAAATCAAAAAAAAGCAATCCTATTTCTTACCTAATAAAATAATTGGGGACTCCCTCTATAGTACTTATTGGCTTGGCACGCAATTTCCGCCTGAGAATCTAATTCAATTAACTAAAAAAACGTATAAAATCGTATTTGATACTCTTTCAATTGTTTCGAATCTTACTTATTTAAAAGAAGAGTTTGTTACTGCACAGCTTCCCAAAAACTCAGATTCCGAAATAATATTGCTAGATGAATTAATTTCTACTAAAGAAAATGTGAATATCATTTACAAAAATGAACAGTTTATGCTTACAAGTACTGCAGGCTATATTTATTGTGGAACTCCAATTGAAGACGGATTTCTTTTTCAGCAGATTGGAGAGCATAATGATTATTTAGGAGCAGATGATTATGCTATATATTTCAACGATCATCTCTACGATTTTCAAAAAAGACAAAATAGACCTTACCCAGTTGAGCTGACTGATTACAACTTTGAAAGTGGCTTCTTTACACTAAATGATCAATTTTATGTAGCTAAGTTTTTTGAAGGAAACGTTCATGTTGTTCACATCGACCGCAACAGCTTATCAACAGAAAAGAAAATTACTTTTAATTTAACTGCTGGAGGTTTTGCGAATATTTTAAGCACACATATTAGAGGTGTTACACTTAAAGATGGCAGTACTCATTTTCTGCTAGCGGACTATGAAGATTTAAGCTACTAACCTGAGTTTGGGAGTAGACATAAATATGAAAACTGGAGTAAAAATTATCGTCATTTGTTTTTTCTTGTTTGAAGCTAAAAACATTTTAACAAACCTAAACCCGAACACAGTTTACTAAAATTAACGTTTCAGTGTACATCTTCACCATATCGAATTCTTCAAATTTAGTTATTTGCGATCGTTTAGTTTTACATATTTTGCTTAAATTGTGGTCGGACATCTACTAAAATCATTATAATGAAAAAAACAGGTTACACGTTTTACTTTAGGAACTTTAACGTCTTTTTATTTATTGTTTTTATACTACTTACACAATCGTGTGACATATTTCAAAATGACTATTATTACAACGACCAAAAATATGATAGAGGATATTTAATCCTAAAAGTAGATCAAGATGGCAAAGCATTTAAAATTGATTTGTTTAAACCATCAATGAGTGATGATCCTCTATCTTATGAACTTAGAGCTTACAATGAGAACTCACTTGTTCTTATAGACAAAGAAACGTATTCCTTTGGTTACATTATATCAACTAAAGACAATAAATATGAGATCTCAGATCTAAAGCAATTTACACTTCAAGGAAATGAATCCATTCAATTGAGCAAGCATTCTAGTAAATGGGCAGTTGAAGAAATTAATCACACTATACTTTTTCCAAATTCAACTTTTAGTATTACAAACAATGAAGAATCAGATATCTATGAATTATCTTTTGAAGATGGAAGATTAGTATCAAATAAGACGTTTACCTTACAATCAAAGTTCATCGGAAATTCTACAATAGTCACCTACAAATTCAAAGAACACTGTGAAGGCCTTGAAAACACCTTCTATTTCACAGAACAAGTTCATACACTTAGCACTGAAAATTTAAATCAAAACTCCAATTCTGTGCAAGTTTCAGAACGTGAATTAATGATTTATTTTGATCCTACTAATCCAGAAAAACGACTAATTATCCCCTTTCATGATCAACCATTTGATAGAAAAACTATACTATCTATTAACGGTGATTATGTAATACAAAGTCAGCAATTTTCAAATCTTCTAGAAAAAGTCGTACCAATTGATGATGGTTATATTTTAAGTACTTTTGGTGATAATAATAGATTACTAGGTGTTTTTGATGATATTCTAGTCACAATTGAAAGTTTTATTGATATAAAAACGACTAGAAATATTTCCATTATTAATAACGAATTAAACTTGAGTAAATACAGACTTAAAGGGTATAACATGGGTAATTTCATTTTCTTTTTTACAAACAATAATTATGAAACAAACCATTTTTATAAATTCAATAAAGAAACAAACGAGTTAACAAGAGTAACATCTTATGCTTATGACTCAAATAGTAACAATTCGCTTTATGATGATATTTTTGAGCCAATTCTTTTAACAAATGGAACACGTTATTTATTAGTTGGTGAATCACAAAGAAAATTTGGAGTTACTTATTAAGAGATGAAACTCAAATAATGATTGAATCAAATATCAATTTCTATAGAAGACAACTGAGAAAGCCATTCGGAATAAGAGAAGTGTTAATTTTTCTCATTTTGTTTTCAATATCATCTTGCGACTTTTTACTAAATTCAGAAAATAATTCTGGGAAAACTAGTCTTTTAATACTCAAAGTCGATCAGGAAAAAAACTTTAGCTTTCAAGAAGTTCCTGATTATGGTAATTATTCTCAAGCTTACGATGATGGGTTTGAACCATACTCGGATGACTCTTTTATTTCATTTTATAAACTTGAACCAAACAAAGGACTTATCATAAGCTACGAAAATGGAACCTACGAAATACGTAAACCAAGTACGTTTCGATTCAAAACAAATGATTTAAAGGAATTCCAGACAATTAGTTATAGATGGAAAAAACGAATAACTACCGACAATAATTACTCTTTAGATTATCAAGGAAAGTTTGGGCTTAAATCAACAACTGAAATCATTGAAGTAAACTGGGAATATGGTAAGATTCAAAAAAAGAAAGTATGCTATTTACCAAATGAGATTATTGGGGATTCTATCTTCATAAGCTACTCTTATCTTACCGATTACCAAAAAAACAATCTATTCCAAGTTGAAAAAAGCGAATATAAAATTAATCTAAATCCAGAAACCCAAAGTTTTTACTTAAGGAGATTATAGGTCACTCCATTAATAGGATTATTTCCAGCTTCAAATGATACGGTATCAACTTTTATAAACCATCTCGAAATCCTACCTGATTACAGTGTAATTTTATTCGTAAATGAAAAAAGTGTTGTCCTTGATAATCCTGGATATATCTATTACGGAAAGTTTATAGACGATGGTTATATATTTAAACAGTTAAGCCCAAATTCCAGTTATTTAGGCACCGATGAGCATGCTGTTTATTTTTTCGATCATCTTTTTAATTTTGAAAGTGAAGAAATGAAGGATGTTCTGAGCAAGGTCCAGAAGGTCGCCCCAACCCCTACTACTGTTCTTATTACCGGTGACAGTGGCACCGGAAAAGAACTTATCGCTAACTCTATACATTA
>Ga0210025_1001226_pt1 | contig 28692 bp, 25 predicted proteins | sample CryGeyme20150102_FD_183989 | JGI IMG/M metagenome (GOLD analysis project Ga0210025, IMG submission 183989) | Groundwater microbial communities from Crystal Geyser aquifers in Utah, USA - Crystal Geyser metaG 2015-0102 (SPAdes) (version 2) | ecosystem: Environmental > Aquatic > Deep subsurface >... | reverse complement strand
AACTTATGGAATTTATTGATGTGAAATTAAACAAAAAGGTCGGGCTAAAAAGAGCTAAAGAGTCTCTAGTTAACTGTCAATTATGTTCAGTGGCTTGAACACCCCGCCCGTCTTTTCCGAGTTGAGACCATACGACATCGCAAGTCGTATAATGAAGTCGTATGATGATAAAAGGAAAACCCCGCCCAATACTCTGCTTCGCTTGTGAGAAGCTCTTGTATGGGACGGGGTTGTTGTGGGAGGGATTACATTACCGCCGCTGTCGAATGAACTGCGTGGCGGCGGTATCGAACTCGGGATCTCCATCCCGAACAACGCGGGCGTAACCGCAAGCGACTATGTCGTTTGCGATGTCCCGCATTATCCGATTCCCCATCCCGGCGAGCGGGGTATCAACCACAAGGACAACGTCCCCCTGTGGTCAATAACCAACTCGAGAGACCCGTCCTTTCGGACGAGAAACTCGCCACCGCCGACCTGTTCAAGGCCGGCGCGCACCTCGGCGACGTCGTTACACGTCGCCGAGTTTCGTTGTGCCGACTTCCACTCCTTCACCGCAATTCCAACCACCCCCACCACAAACAAAACCATGACCCCTAAATAACTCTTCATCTCTCTCCTTGCGCATTGCGCCTTGTTGCGGATGACCACAACTTCTTTGTGTTTAATAGCATATTTATGTTATATTGTCAATCTCTTCGTCCATTGATTCACAGTGCGGCACAGCGACGACGGATTTCGGGAAAATAGTGTATGATAAGATAATGATCGCGCGAATAAGCGGAAATATAGTGCTAAAAGGCGAGCGTTTTTTGGTAATCGATTGCTCCGGAGTCGGCTATAAAGTATATGTCTCGCCCGAGACATTACGAATCGCGGCACAAAAAAGAGAGGTGTCGCTTTGGACATATCTTGCCGTACGCGACGATGCTCTTAATCTTTATGGATTTCTTCACCTCGCTGAACTTGAGCTCTTTGAGATGCTCATCGGCATTCCCGGGATCGGCCCAAAGTCGGCACTCGGTATCATGGGTGTCGCTCCTGCGGAAACTTTGAAAACAGCCATCGCCGCCGGAGACACTTCCTATCTCACCAAAGTATCCGGCATCGGAAAAAAGAACGCGGAAAAAATCGTGCTCGAACTCCGTGAAAAACTGGGGGCTATCGAGAGCGAACACGCGACAAACAATCTGCGCCAAGAATCTGACGTGATCGAAGCGCTCAAAACGCTCGGCTACCCAACGACCGAGGCGCGCGATGCCGCGCAGAAAATCCCGAAAGATATCACGAACATGAGCGAGAAAGTAAAAGCGGCACTAAAACTTTTGGGGCAGAAGTAATCCAATCTATATTCCATGTTTGAAAAATTGGCACGATTCATGCGGAGAATAATTCCCGCAAAAATATTCGGTCCATCATACCATTTTACACTCGCCGGCGCGGGAGCGTTTCGTTACGGTTTCCCATCGCGAAAAATATTCCTCCTCGGCGTAACTGGCACCAAGGGAAAAACAAGTACGGTCGAACTCGTGAACGCGATTCTCGAGAAAGCTGGGTACAAAACAGCGATTGCCGGAACTCTGCGTATTAAGATCGGCGATGTGTCAGAACGGAACCTTTTTAAAATGACCATGCCGGGAAGAATGTTCTTGCAAGGATTTTTGAGAAGAGCGATTGATGCGGGGTGCCAATACGCGATCATCGAAATGACCTCCGAGGGTGTAAGACAATTCCGCCACCGATTTCTTGATCTTGACGCGCTTATCTTCACCAACATCTCACCTGAACACATTGAATCGCATGGCTCATATGAAAAATATCTTGTCGCAAAGCTCTCGCTGGCGCGCTCGCTCACCAGCTCAAAGAAAAAATACACATGGATGATCGCAAACGGAGACGACAAGGAAGCGAAAAAATTTTGTGAGGTTGCCGACAAGAGCGAGTGTATTTCATACTCGCTTCATGATGCACATAAGCGAAAAGTAACACCAGCGCAAACAACCTTCACTCTTGATGGTGTCACCATAACATCAAGACTTCTCGGAGAATTCAATCTTTATAATATGCTTGCCGCGGCATCATTTGCGAAGACGCAAGGAATCCCGATCGAGACTGTCAAAACCGCGCTTGAGGGCGTAGCAATGATCCGCGGACGATTTGAGGCGGTCGAGGAGGGGCAGAATTTTCGCGTTATCGTCGATTACGCGCACACGCCGGACTCACTTGAAAAGGCGTACGGCGCACTCGGAGACACAAGAAAAATATGCGTGCTCGGCGGTACCGGCGGCGGCAGGGACGCATGGAAACGCGCAGTGATGGGAAAGATCGCCGACCGTGAATGTTCACATATCATCCTCACGAACGAAGACCCTTATGATGAAGACCCTTATCACATCGTGAACATGATCGCGGAAGGCATCGCAAAAACGCCGTTCGATATCGTTATGGACCGGCGTGAAGCGATCGCGCGAGCGCTCCAGCTTGCCGATAAGGACTCGACGATTATTATTACCGGCAAGGGCACCGACCCCTATATCATGGGTCCGAACGGTTCCAAGACCCCATGGGACGACGCGAGTGTCGTACGCGAGGAACTTGCGCACATGATGACAAACGAGAGCGAGCAAAGACCAACAAAGAAAAAAGGGGTGTACACCAGAGGCATCTCAAAAAAGAAACTTCAAAAACCTACTCGAAAATAACTTCAAGCTTGCGGGCAAGGTTGCGCGCGGTCTGCCAGTGGAAACCAACCCCTCCATCATGAAACGGCATATCGAAAAATTGCTGTAATACCGCCCGGTCGTATTCTCCCAAAATCCGTTTAAGGATTCCTGCCTCTATTCACTCTTGCTGTTCCGCGCTCACCTCTCCGGAATAATCACGCAAAAGCCACTCTGTAATATGTTTAATCTTCATGCCAATATCTTTTTTATCCTTAATGCACTGTTTCAATGATTTCGACAAAGAAAGGATCTCGTCTATCTCATTGGCGAGATGGAACGCGCGCTGTTTATAAAAACCCATCCCTCCGGGAAAGGTTCATGGAGTGCTTCAAGCAAAAGCTCTTTTGAAAAATTACCGGCCATGAATTTTCGTGATATCGTTTCGAATCGATCTCTTTCTTCGTCATTGAAATTCCAATCAAAATACTGCGCTAACGCCTTGGTATTAAAAAAACTTCTTCATCCGCAACGGAATCGTCAGATTCGACCGATGACGCTCTTTTTATCTGCAGAAGATCGACGGGAAGATTGACATTCTTGGTCAGTTCTCGTCTCACGGTCATATTGTTACGCATTTCAACCTTTGTGACACAGCCATCCGCTATATGAAAAACTTTATGCGCATACTCAAGATAACTGGGGTCGTGGGTTACCAATACGATCGTTTTGTTTCCCTCTTCGTTGAGATTAAATAATGTTTCCATCACCACCTTTGCTGACTGTGAATCAAGGTTTCCTGTCGGTTCATCGGCAAGAATGATATCCGGATCGCCAATAAGCGCACGGGCAATAGCGACTCGTTGTTGTTGCCCACCAGAGAGATTTTGGGGGAACCGTTCCGCAAATTGAGATATGCCGAAGCGAGAAAGAAGAAGCATGGCCTTTGATTTCCTCTCGGCGCGCTTTACCCCGTCGGCGATGAGCGGAAGCGCGACGTTGTCGATAACATTGAGCGTAGGAATGAGATTGTACGCCTGAAATATCATTCCAATATCTTTCCGGTGAAGCAAAAGTTGTTCCTCGGCGGAAAGCTTGACTACATTTTTATTTTTAACAAAAATGTCTCCGCTATCAACATTCCTCTCTATACCGGTCATGGCATAAAGAAGTGTTGATTTTCCGCATCCCGATGGACCAAAGATAATAGCAAATTCTTTCGAGTTCACATCAATACTCACCCCCTTGAGCGCGACCGATTCAGCGGTTGTACCTTTATGGTAGACGACTCTTAAATTATTTACCTTAATGATCGGTTCCATGATGATTATTTATATCGAAGTGCGTCAAGTGAATCCATGGTGGCCGCTTTGTGGCTTGGCGCCAGTCCGGTGGCAAAACCAACAATGGAAGCAAAAGCGATTATCACCACGACAAACCAGACGGGGTAATAAAACAACTCGACCGAATTTCCTCCCAGTGTTTTTGCCAAAAAGTTTATGCCAATATTGAATACTCGCGACACAAAGAAACCGATGATGAGGCCGCTCGTTCCTCCTAAAAACCCCATGAGTGAAGCTTCAAAAAGAAAGAGTCTCCTGATATCCCCATTCGACACACCCAGTATCTTCATGATACCTATCTCCTGTATTCGCTCAAGCAAAGCGATGGTCATAGTGTTAATCATACCAATCATGGCGACCACAAGGGATGTAATACCAAAAAGCGCAAGAATTACCTGAAAGACTTTGAATATTTTGTCCGCTTGTTCTATCGTGTCAACGATAGCGCGTGTGTTAAATCCCATATTGATTATCGCCGCCCGCGCTGTTCCAAAATTACTTGAATCGTCAACAACCACTTTTACGGTTGCGTAAGGAATATCGAGATTGGCAATCAAAGAAAACGGAACATAGATACGGTTGCCCGCCGGATCATCAACGACACCAACGACCCGAAGCGGCTCTTCAATCGATACCATTTGAATATCCTCTGTTCCCTCAATAATATTTTTATGCGATAAATACAACACAATGTAAACATCCTTCCCAATGAGCTCACCTGTGTTCGATACGTTAAAGATACGGGCAAACACCGAAGAAAGTACGACTGTTTTATCACCATCGCTAAACGACTCCCCGCCGACAAACCTCTCTCCCGAAGCGCCAAAATAACTTTCCGATACGCCATAAAAATCTGCTTCAGCGACAAGGTCCCCGATCTCTACTTGTCCCGATGGATTGACGACCGGATACGCCTTCTCTATATGTTCTACATTTTTTATCGAGCTCAACGAATCACTGTTCAATGGAATAGCGTCCTGATTATTGGTAAAAACATCCAGAGTAAGGAGTGACTCATCTGACGATATTTGGCGAAGCAGTAAATGCTCCAGCCCGTATCCAAGAGAAACAAGGAAAAAGATCGTCCCAAAGCTTACTCCGATACCAAGAATAGTCAGGATTGTTCGTCCCGGACGCACCTTGAATATCCTCATGGCAAAACGCAATATATCGTTCATTCGCATCCGAGAGGCCGCCGCCGCTCTGGCGACAACCTTCTTTGCTTTCTTCACGCTCCAAAATGATCGTATTGTCCGCGCCTGTTTTCTGCTTGCTTCCAATCGAACATTTCTGAACGCCCGGTTTATGGTTTCTTCCCCCCATCCGACAAAAAGAAGGTCTCGCTCAATCTCTCCCCACGGAGCCCCCATCAAAGAAATATCTTTCCCGAACATAGTCTGCGAGTGCCAATTTCGGCAGAAACACATTTTTTATTTTTTTTAAAAGTTTTCCCATTCCTTGAATAATAACTTCGTTTACAACCCAAGCTTCTTTGTCCACCCGAAAGTTTCAGAGAAGTTACTGATAATCAGATCAACTACGGTTGCTTGTTTCTGCGGTGTAACAACCATGAAATCCTTTGATGATCCCTCATTTCCGGTCGAGTCCACAGAGATCGCCCTAAATCGATAGACAGCTCCCGGGTGCCACTCGGTAATAACAACAGTGTGCTTATTGGTAATTTCTTCGTTTTCTTTTGTCGCATTCTTTGGCAAACCAGCACTCGCAGAACCCGAAACTTCATCGTAGAGAACTTGCGAAGTTGATGGTTCGTCGGTGTCCCAAAAGATGATCGTTTGTATCTTGTCGGTCGATCCGGGAAAAACCGTTGTTTCGGTCCTGATGTGCGTTATGACCGGCGAAGTTTTATCCTTAATAGTCGAGAACGGCGGCATTTGTTTCTTCGCGATATTGCCGAATGGATCCGTGGACAATATTTCGAGATCATACATGTTGGCGGGCTCAAGATTTTTAAGTGTCACGATATGATCTTTAACAATATCCGGTTTCCCGAAGGTCTCTGACTCATCTTCTGCAGGAACACTGTTTCTGATTGGAGTATATTTTATCACGGAGTCGGCAGGAATATTCGTTGTCCACAAAATTGCAACACTTTGATTATCAATAATCCTAATCCGCGGATCAATAATCCTTGGAAATTGCGCTCGGGTGGTGAATATGTAGTCTCTTGTTTTAACCCAATCGCCGATCTCCGTACGGGTTTTTATTTGAAAATGATACGTGGTCGATGGGGACAGGTTGGAGAGAACAACTTCATGATCAAGTATATACTCATCAAGAACCCCGCTTTCGGCGACGTACGGCCGCTCGGATTTCGTCTTATATTCACCATCGACCGCGTACGAAATGACCGAGTTTGTTTTTTTGTCAGTCTTCCACCTGATCGTCGCCTCTGTCGCGCCAATGTTCATTTCCGGCTTGCCGGTAATAATCGTGGCAGGAACAATATCGGCAAGCTGACGGAGCGATTCTATCGCCGGAGCAATGTCCTCTTCTGTTAAGTCAAGCGATGTATCACTCGAGAATGTGCCGCTGAGAGATACAAATTTTTCGATGATAATCTTGATAAGTTCAGCCGGGTCGATATCATCCCCCTCGTCGATTCCCAATACTTTTGATTTCAAATTATCGGGTTCTTCATTCGTGGCCAGCAACTCATTTTTCACATTATTATAATCTGAATAGCTGATCCCGCCGCCTCCCCCTCCTCCGCCGGCAACGACAACAGTCTGCTGGATCACCTGCTCGGATATCGGTATCTGAGTTTCGAGTGTTGTGAATGAAGCTTCGGTCGACGAAGCACTGTTCCCGCTTTGATCGACTGACGCGACGCGGAAATAATAAGGTGTCTGCTGTGAAAGACCAGAAAGAGTTATAAAGTGGCTGGTATCATAAGAGGTTTTAAGAGAGAATATCGTTCCATAAACAGCCGACTCTGTGCCATACTCAATTTGAGAAGTTGCCGGTTCGTTCGTGATCCACGAAACAACCGTCGTTGTTGCGCTCGTCGAGTTAAGAGCCACCGAAGTAATGACTGGCGCGGAACTGTCGGATGATGTTGTAAAACTGTAATACTCGGTCGTGCCGAGAACGACATTGTAATCGTACGCCCAGTTATTATCACCATCTTGTGATTTTACGTAGAAATAATATTTTGTTCCCGAATCAAGGCCTGTCAAGGTTACCGTTCGTATCGTATCAAGCGAAGACCATCCTCCGATATTCCCTGAAGGAGGAGTATTTGTCGCGTACACCACATAACCCGATGCCGCAATATCAGTGTTCCAGGTGATTTGCGCCGTCTCGTTTGAAACATCAATGATCGAGACACCGGAAATGGTCGGACCAGCGCTCGTGCTGAAAGTAAGCCCTGTCGTCGATGCGGTATTTCCCGAAGGATCGGTTGAGAACACCGCGTAGTTATAGGTCGTGTCGGGAGTAAGGCCGTCGACCGTCACCGAGTGCGAAGTAACATACGAAGAAACGGTTTGTTGTACCGAATAATCCGAACATGGTGCCGTGCAATACCCCACCGCCGAGTTCGAAAGTTCGTTGGTCGTCCATGTGATGGTTATCGACTGCGTCGTTTGACCGGAAGAAGCAATACTTGAGATATTCGGTGCGATAGTATCGAAACCGCCACCACCCTCGCCAAGGTTTTGAATGCCGTCGGCTTGCGCGGAGATCGACGAGGTGAGGTACGAACTATTGCCGTTGGAATCTTCCGCGTACATCTTATAGTAATACGGATCGCTCCCTGAAATAGAACTATCGGTATAGTAGTTGGTCGTCCGGTCTGCAACCGTTGCAAGCAATGAGTATGCTGCACCATCTATCGAGCGGTACACTTTGTAGCCGGAAAATCCAGGGCCCGGCGCGTCAATAACCCCCCCATGCGACAAAGAGCCGGTATTCTTCCGGCGTAGTGTTGGTATTCGTGATGTCTTGAACCATCATCGCCGTCGGGGTGTCGGGTGTCGTCGCCGACTGAATCGCCGATGTGTTCGAGAAAGCGTCTTTGAATTGCGCGTAAACGGTGTCGGGATCACTTGCAAGAGTAGCGGTTGATCCACTTGTGTAACTCACCCACGAACCGTCCGAGAGATCCGAAGCAAGGCCGATCTTCATATCGAGTGATGAATTATCGGTAGCGGAGAGCATCAAAGACGCCGGTGTAGTGCTCGCTTGCACCACGATCGAAGCTCCCCCGAGGGTCGGATCTTTTACGTCAAGCGCGGTATCCGACGACGCGAGAGACGCCGTATTATTCGCCGCCTCGCCATCGTCAATAGTAACCCGTATTTCGAATGTTGCGGAATACACTCCGTCAATGACATTTTTGGGAGTCCATGTGGCGGAATAAGAGTTCCACACGGACTCGCTAACCGCTTTTGTCGATGTCGCTCCCGAAGAAAGGTTCGAAACGATCGACGTAAAACTACCCCCACCGTTGGTGGAGTACTGAAACGAAGGAGTAACATACCCGGGGAGTTACCGTTCCCGATGTCGTGTCGGGATCACGTGTTTCGTACGTTATAAGTACCGTCCCGTCTGACTGTTGCGCCGCGGTAACGTTTTGTATTTCCGGCGGCGCATTCACAACATATGTAAGAGCCACATCGGAAATCGTCGGGGTCGAAACGCCATTCGAACTTTCCGTTATTCTATACTGTACCCACTCGTCGCCGGAGCCGTCTTTCATGCCGGCAGGTATGGCGAAAAGAGAACATGAAACAATTCCTGATGCCTTTGAACAATCCGTTGTGGTACTCGTAAATTCATACCAATCGGTCGTCGAAAGAAATACTGCCGACGATGACGCGCGCACAGAAAGCGCCGTGTAGGTACCGGACGGCAGTGAAACGTCCTCCGTCCATGAAAGCCCGCCGACGACGTTCGTGCTGTCGCCGGAATCGAACACGGACGAAGCAAGTGTTTGATTTGCAGGATAGACATTATACCCGATTGTCACATCATCAAGCGACGGCGTTGTGGCGGTGTCGGCCGTGGAGAGAGAGATGCCTGATACTCTATAAAGCGATGACCGTCGGTAACGCACCCGCCCGTGGAAAGCGCGTTGCCGCTCGTAATCGCGGAACAGCCACCCCACGCGGTTGCGTCGGAAAAATCCCCATCCGCGTCCGAGCGCGCCTTCAAAGTAATCGTCTGCCCGCCCGAGTGCGTCCACGACAGGTTGCCCCAGCTTGGCACGCCAAAGCCGATGTCGATCGCGCCCGAAGCGTATGTGCCTGAAGCGCTATAAACCGGTTTTTGGTACGCAAGCTTAAGGTCGGCGTTCGTACTGTCATAATAACTGATATACACATACTCATCGGATGGTCGTATCGCAAGCGAGGTGTATTGCCCGGTGATGCCCGTCGCGTCAACCGTTGCGATGTTTTTCGTTGAACAGTCCGCGCTTGCGCACTGGACAAATTTTAAATCCTGATTCGTCCCGTCATAGTAACTGATCCGCGCGTAGCCGTCCGAGCCAAGGACGAGAGATGTGTAATTGCCGACACTACCCGTAGTGTCAATCGTCGTGGTTGCCCACGTTAAATCGGTGGAAGAGAGTACTATGCCGGCACTGGCACCTGTTCCCGTTACTTCCGTCTGCGAGAAAGCCGCGTCCGCCATATTGAAACCGGTGTTGGTCGCGCCGTCATCGGTTTGCATAAGCGAAGTCGCGACAGGAGAAAGCGTTACCGCCGATCCTGCGGATATACCAATTGTTATAGCCGAATATTCCGTCCAGTCAGCCGGTGCCGGATGTCCGGTCGTGTTTGAAGTAAGCGAATTCCAGTTTGTCTGCGTCCATGTATATGTTGCCGCAAGGGCATTTTGCCATGAACCGATGGTTAAACTCATCGCCAAACCGGCAACGACCGACACAACAATAATCGTAACCGCACCGGTAAAAGAAAAAAGACGGACCCGTTCTCTGATTACCTTGTATTCACAATAAGAGCGTTCATACGGACCACGGTCGCCACCGTCGAAAAACAAAAGAAAGGAAACGCTTGGATCTTTGGCGAGAATGATGAGAAACTTAAGCACTCCCAAAGTAATCTCAAAGAAAAACAGCTGAAAATCAAGGCGGGTGATCAGAAAATGAAAAAGAATGCCGGTACGACCGCTCATAATCTCTCGCTTCAGAGTTTTTTCGACTTCCGTCGTTTTGTTTTGTATTCTTCTATAAAGTTCGATCATTTCCTCAAAAAAAGAGCGTTTTTATTGTGCGAACTATGTTTTCAAAGAGGATTTATTCTCTTTTGGTTGTGGTGCCACAAAAACAAGCTCGCTATGTGCTCATTGCTTCCTTATTATATCAGGGATATGATAAATTTCCGATCAAAATTTGCGGAGATGATAAGAAAAATTCAATATGAACGCATCAATTCTAGGAAACGCCAAATAAAACGACCCCTACGGCAACGGAAACATTGAGCGATTCTTTTTTGCCGCGCATCGGTATCTCGATCACTGTGTCTATTTTTCTGAGTAGAGCCTGTGAAAGACCGCGTACCTCATTGCCGAACAGAAAGGCGGTTTTTTTGTGCAATTTATGTGAACGATAATTAATCGCGCCAACACCCTGCTCGACCGCAACGATACTGAATCCGTCGCGCTTGAGTCTTTTAATCACGTAATCAATCTTTGTGTGATGTTCCCACGGGAGATACTCCTCCGCGCCGAGCGCCGACTTGGCGACATCCTTGCGTTTCTTCCCAAACCGATCAAGTGGTGTTGGCGTATAACCGGAAAGATACATTCTTGAAACGCCCGTCGCGTCAGCCGTGCGAAAAATGGCGCCGACATTATAAGCGCTTCGTATGTTATGTAAAATGATAACAATTTCTCTTTTCATGCTTTTTAGTTACTGTTGACACAAAAAAATATATGGCACAAAACCGACCATTTTAGTATAATACAAATATGTTAAGTGTCTTTCCAAGTTTATTCACGTTTTGGATAATCGCACCGCTTATCTTGCGTGTGGCCATAGGGTTTATTTTTGTATATTTTGGCGTATCAAAAATATGGAAGGAGAAAAAACAAAAGATTGGCTTTTTTAAAAAAATTGGTTTTGGAAAAGGGATAGTACTTTTTTGGATCGTATCAGCACTCGAAATAACGGGTGGAGTCTTCTTGGTATTCGGATTTTTAACTCAACTGGTGGTACTCGTACTGTTGGCGATTTTACTATACGCAACCTATATAAAAATACACAGCCCGAAACTACTGACCAATACGTTAGAGTTTTACATTCTTGCGCTTGCGGTACTCATCGCTCTTCTTTTTCTCGGTTCTGGGGCATTCGCGATTGACCTTCCACTCTAGCGCATATAACAATTATCGCCCGCACGCGAAGACACCCCGCAAAACGCGCCAGTTGTCAGATATGCGTGGAATGTGTTATTATTTCTTCCGTATTTGTTTACCGCCCATAGCTCAGTTGGTAGAGCAGCGGCCTTTTAAGCCGACGGTCGTAGGTTCGATCCCTACTGGGCGGACACTTTAGAAAAGCGCAAGCAAGTGTATAAGTCCCCCCGCCGTGGCGGGGCGAAAACAGTTCGTACTATTTCAATAATACAAAAAAAGGTCCGACCTTTTCACTAAAAGTTATCCACACCCCCCCTCTTGACCTCTGTGCGGGCGCGGGAGTATACTCTCATCAGAATCGTTGGAGAAGGTGGTTCTGGCCAGTCTGCTCGATTAGAGCATAACCAGAAAGGTTTACAATCACCCCTCCCAACCCACAGCACATTCACGGTCGTAAAGACCGCATATATATTAAGGGGCTTCCAATGGGAGTCCTTTTCTTTTTGTATAGAAATTTTTGCCACCCTATAGCATCAGCACGAAACGCTCAAGCGCAGTATCAAGCTCCGTGCCACCGCGCCGCGCAACATGATAGATATCGACCAATCGCGCCGAAACTTCTTCGATTTCTTTTTTTGTGTAATTTTTTGCGAACCGTTTTGATTTTCCAAACACGAATGGATTAAGCCCTGCCGTGTCTGCTGACTGTGCGCCAAGCGCAAGAAGCATGCTTTTTACTTGCCAAAAAAGCACACCGTGGATTTCTTCGGGAGCAATGCCCGTCATACGCGCGCGTTCAAGAGACACCCAAAGCTTTTTTTTGTTGCGCTCCCCTAACCCATCGGCGAGCGAAAATACGCTAAAATCATCTTTTTTCTTCTCATTTGCTTTTTTGAAAACAAAGATGTTTTTTGTATGCTTTTTTATTTTCGCGACCGATGGCGCGTCAAGACGGTCCTCAATGAAAATAAAAACGTTCTCCGATTCCTCCACTGCCTTGAGATTTTTAAAAACAAAATTCTTTATTTCTTCTTTTTGAAAAACGCCGTCGAGTACGATGATTGATCGCCCTTCAAACAATCGTTTTCCAAATACAAACTCCTCAAGCTCGCCCAAGGTCAGAGTCTCGTTGTCAAACCGGAAGACTGGCATCCCTCCGCCGTTGCGTAAATCATCGATGATTGATTGCGCCTTATTTTTAAGCGCGTTTCGGTCGTCACCATAACAAACATATAACATATTATTGTACAGCCATTTAAAAAAATTCCTTAAAAAACGTTTTTGATTGCTCGCATATCCCCCCATTTCTGACCCGCACAGACATTGACCGTAAGCGGAACAAGAATATCGGGGAAATCTTCCATTTCTTTTTTTATGATTTCCGCCGCCACGCTCACTTTGTCTGCCTTTACTTCATACAAAAGTTCATCGTGTATCTGAAGTAATAAACGAACATCGTCTTTCATCCCCGACACGGCAATTTTCTCGTCGGCTTTTCGCATCGCGATCTTGATGATGTCGGCGGTCGCCGTTCCCTGTATCGGCGCGTTCATTGCCATCCGCTCCGCCGCCGCGCGAATATAAGGAATGTTCGATTGCAGATCACGAAAGTTTCTCCGGCGCCCGAAGAATGTTTGCGTATAGCCATTCTTGCGGGCAAACGCCTTCACGTCCTCAAAATACGCGGCGATTTTTGGAAATACCTTGAAATAATTGTCATAGAATGCCTGCGCTTCTAATCGCGTCCCGCCGAGATTTGTCCGAAGCGCGTTAACTCCCATGCCATAGATAATGCCGAAATTAATCACTTTCGCCTTCCGGCGCATATCCTTTCCCACTTCATTCTCGGGAATACCGAAGACGCGCGATGCGACCGAGGCGTGGATGTCTTTCCCGTCTTGAAATATTTTAATGAGAGCTTCATCACCCGCGAGCACGGCAAGTACCCGCATTTCGATCTGTGAATAATCGAAAGATATGAGATACCATCCATCGCTTGCGATGAACGCGTTGCGGATCGCGGCGCCAAGTCCTTCACGCGCCGGAATATTTTGCATGTTTGGATTCGTTGATGACATTCGCCCCGTCGTTGTCCCCGCCTGGTTGAGTGTGGTGTGTAGCCGACCATCCTTCCCCACCATCTTCGGGATCGCATCAACATAGGTGGAAAGTAGCTTCTGAATTTCGCGATACGCGAGCAGATCATCAATGATCGCGTGCTCGCCTTTGAGCTTCAAAAGCTCCGATTCCCGCGTCGAGCGCGCGCCACTGGCGGTCTTTTTCAGACCTTTCGCGGAAAGATGGAGTTCGTCAAAGAGCACTTCACCAAGCTGTTTCGGCGAATTGATGTTAAACTCGCGGCCGGCCGCTTTCCAAATATCCACTACAAGCGCCGAAAGTTTTTTATGATACTCAATTGAGAGAGATTGCAGATAATCAACATCGACGCGAATCCCCGCTTCGAAAGCGCGCTTCAAGATAGGCATGAGCGGCAACTCAATCTTGGCATAAACTTTTTCAAGTCCGAGTTTTTTGAGTTCAGAGAGAAGCACTTTATGCGCGTCTTGAATGTTTGTTTTTCCGGTGTACTCAAAAACGTCATTCGTACTGGGATTGATCATGTCGGAATTGATAACCCAGAGCGCGATCTTCGCCTTGTCATTTTCTTCGTTATCGGTATCGGAAACCATGCTATCACCACCTTTCTCTCTTGACTCGCCGCCACTCTCGCCGTCAAGCAAATCATCGAGTCGGTCTTTCAGTGTTCGAAATTCCAGTTCGATAAAAAGACGCCGTGTCGCCTCGCGATCAAACGACATTCTCCATTCCTCGGATAATGAAAAATCGGCAAGGGCATCTTTCCTGATCGTCGCAAGCTCTTTTGAAAAAAACGCTTCTTCCTCTCCATCCTTTAAGAGGCGGATAATTCGCTGTTTGACACCCGCCTTGACAAAGACGGTCTCGTCTTTTTTCAGTTTTGCGTACAGCTCTTCAAGCGAACCGAATGTGCGTATGAGGTCTGTTGCTGTTTTTTCCCCGATGCCGGCAATTCCCGGTATGTTATCAGACGGGTCGCCACGTAATCCTTTGTAATCGGGAAGTAGTTTCGGCGGAAAGCCAAAGCGTTCAATCACCGCGCTTTCATCATAGATAAGAGTATCGTTAATCCCCTTTTTGAGCGTATAGACAACGACTCTATCTTCTTCGACGAGCTGGAGTGTATCCATATCACCCGACGCGATCACGGTTTTTAAGTCTTTGATCTTTCCGGTCTTCTCGGCAATGGTTCCGATCACATCATCTGCTTCAAATCCCGCACTGCTGTATGTCGGAATCCCAAATGCTGAAAAAATATCGGCGGATCGTTTGATCTGAGCGATAAGCGCGTCGTCAGGCTTCACTCTGCCCTCTTTATATTTTTCATACGACTCATGCCTGAATGTCGGCTTGGGGAGATCGTAACAAGCAACCATATAATCGGGCTTCAATTCGCGAATAATCTTAATAAGAAGAGCGCAGAGGCCGTAGAGCGCTCCGGTCGACTCGCCGGAGCGCGAAGAAAAATCGGGGAGCGCGTGATACGCGCGATGCAATATCGCGTGAGTATCAAGAATTACAATTGTTTTTTTCTTGTTGTATTTTTTCATTCGTAAGATTTTTTTTCTTTTGATAAGGTAATTCTTGATCGATTATAATTTCCCTGGTTTTTTCGTCAACAAATTCAAAATGTATTTTCAACGCGTCTTCCGGAAGAAAGTCTTTTACTCTCGTGGGCCATTCAATGAAAATAAGGCTATCGGGATCGCGCTCTATTTCTCGCCATCCCAATACATCCATATCGTTCCGCTCTGTGAGACGATAGGCATCAATGTGGATGATTTTTTTAAATCGATATGCCGCAACGGGAATACGATACTGCTTCATAATAACAAACGTAGGGCTTGTCACAACATCACTGACGCCGGTATGCGCGACAACGCTTTTTACAAAAGTCGTTTTGCCCGCCCCAAGATCGCCATACAGACAAACGACTATCGCTCGTGTCTTTTCCCCCACCGCTTGGATAATACCCAAAAAAAATGCCGCGAATAGCCGCATTTCGTCCGTGTTGTGTATAAAATAAGATGCCATACTCTCCGGAACGATCAAGTAACCGTTGCCGTATTGTATTACTTTCTCAAAAAATTTACACCGCCGCTTGCTTTATTGTTCATATTGCGGTCTTTTTGTTCTTCTTCCAGCGCTCTTTTCATACGTTGCCGTGATATATACAAATAGTTCGTAAATGAAATAGCGGCAAGGAGGAACACGACCATTATTGCCCATTCGATCAATGAATTCGGGAAAAAACCTCCTCTGGCAACGTTTGCAGATGAAACATCCTTAATCACGGTGATGTCACTTTTCCCTGTCGACACCAAAGCGGCCTGCGTGTTGGTTGTTGTTGCCTCCTGCGACAATGAGGAAGTCGCGATTGTTTCTACTGGCCCGTATTCGATTTGTGCCGGAGGAATCTGCGACACTGATCCTGTTGTCTGTTGTGATTCTACGGATTGTGTGGCAAAACTCACTATCCCTCCAATGTCCTTGTTCGTACTCGTCTCAACGACAGCGCGGTAATAGTATGTTGTTCCGGAAGAAAGGCCGGAAATTGGCTGAGAAAAATTAACCGCGGCATCATGTCTGATAGTCTGACTCGGTGTATTGTTCCCAAGCGATGTAGTTTTCCCCCACTCGAACCACCCGCGAGCGTTATCTCCTCCCGAGAACGCGGATCCTTTGAGCGTGGCGATTGTCTTACCGACCAACGTGGCGTTTTTGGTTGAAGCAACAGGAGCAACCGCGGTTACGGCGGGAATAATGGTTGTTTGGGTTGAAACCGCCGCTCCACCAGTAGTAATAAAACTTAATGTTGCGCCATACACAGTGCCTGAACCGGGATTTTGCGCCACGGCGCGATAATAATAAGTGGTGTTCGGTTTGAGACCATTGATCGGCTGACTGAACCCGGTCGCGTAACTTGCGTTATAGGTTTGCGGAGTCGTGTAACCAAGAGATGTACTGGTACCCCACTGAAACCAACGCGCCACGTCCGTTCTTCCGCGCGGATCAATGGAACCATTAAGATTGGCAGAGGTTCCGGACACATTCGTTGCAAGGTAGGTCGCCACGGTCGGCGCAAGGTACGAGACACCGCCAGTACTCGTATAATAACCCCCCGAAGTAATGTCACCGTCGATTTGCACGGTAAAACTCACTACTCCTCCATACGAAAACACATTCTGGTGGACAGCGACAGTGCGATAATAATACGTCCCTGCGCTTAGTTTCGTTAGGTTGGCGGAAAAAGGAGCGTTGTCTAATTGGACAGTAAGAGATTTTGAATTGGTTGTGTGATTAAAAGTGCTCCCGGTTGTTTTCCCCCATTCGAACCATGTATAAATATAACTGCCTTTGGCTGAAACATTCAAATCACCCGCATAAATATATCCGTTGAGTGTAACTCCAAATTTTTGATAGGCAATGGGGGCGAGTGTAGTTACATCAACAGCCGCCGCCACCACAAGCGAAGGAGTGGTCATGCCAACAGTAAGCGCAAACATGCAAAAGAGCCCCAAGAAAAGGCGTATTTTGTTTGTGTACTTCATGTTTTTCATTCTACTACAAAATGTTAAAAAAGTCAATCTTGCTCTTTTGTGATCCATACTGTGTGCTCATAAGGAGTGCCGCTCTTACCATGCCACGCAAACGCCACAACCAACATTACGGGAGAAAAATCAATATTGTTTTTTACGCAAAAAACTTATAGTATTAATGTACATATGCCAACATTCAACGAGTCACGACAAAAAAAACAACTCGACGAATTGCGTCGACAGGAAGAAGAGAAGCTTGTTGAAATACTCTCAAAAAAATACGGGCTACCCTGCATAGACGTATCTATGCTCGCCATAAGTAACGCGGCACTACTCACCATAAAAGAACAGGAGGCTCGAGATCTTTCAGTCGGACCATTCGCCCTCAAGGGAAAAATTCTTGATATCGCTATTCTCTCCCCGAACGACCCAGGCGCAAGGGCGATAACTAAACGACTTGAGGAAGATGGATACCGAGCGCGGCTTTTCATGGCATCCCATGCAAGTCTTGAAAAAATATGGGACCGATATAAAGACCTCACTTTATCGCAAAAAACGGAAGCGGGAGTTATGGATATTTCAGGAGAGTACCTCGAAGATATAACCAAAAAACTCAACTCTGTCGATGCTATAAAAGCAGAGATTGAAAAAACATCGGCTTCGAAGGACATCCATCGCATCTCGACCATATTCGCGATCATATTGGGCGGAGCACTCGCTACTCGAGCATCGGATATTCACTTTGAGCCGCAAGAAGAATCAATCCGCTTACGCTACCGACTTGATGGAATATTGCAAGATATCGCGGCGATCGACCAAAAAATGCACCACCTCCTTATCTCGCGCATAAAACTGCTTTCCGGCCTTAAATTGAATGTTTCCGGAGATACGCAGGATGGAAGATTTAGCATTAAGATAAAAGATATCGACATTGAGATCAGAACATCGGTCCTTCCTGGTCCTTATGGCGAAGGAGTGGTGCTCCGAATACTTAATCCTGACGCAATATCGGTACCGCTTGAAGCACTCGGTATTGAAGAAAAACTGCTCGCTGAACTCTTAAGGGAGATTGGCAGGCCAAACGGAATGATCCTTACCACCGGACCGACCGGATCGGGAAAAACAACCACGCTTTATACGTTCTTGAAAAAAACCTACAACCCGGGAATTAAGGTCATTACCATCGAGGACCCAATTGAGTACCATCTTACCGGAATAACGCAAACGCAGGTTGAAAATAAAAGTAACTACACATTTCTCAGTGGCTTACGCGCCGCTCTTCGACAAGACCCGGATATTATTATGATCGGCGAGATTCGAGACGGAGAAACGGCAAAAATAGCCGTGAACTCGGCGTTGACCGGACACCTTGTACTCTCGACACTCCACACAAACAACGCCGCTGGCGCGATCCCGAGATTGATCGACCTTGGGATAAACCCGAAAGTTATCGGTTCAGCGCTGAACGTCGCAATCGCACAGCGTCTTATCAGAAAACTATGCCCGTCATGCAAAAAAGAAGCGATGCCGAACGAACGAGAGACAAATATACTAATGAACACGATCAAAGACATTAAAGAAAAACGTCCTGATGTGAAATACGACGAGTTGCCGCTAAAAATATATAAACCTACCGGCTGTGATAAATGCAACAACGCCGGCTATAAAGGACGGGTTGGTATTTATGAAGCAATATTCATGAAGGGAGAACTCGTGAGGATCGTTATGGCAGGAAACCCCGGTGAGAATGACGTTATTCAAGCGGCCAAAAACCAGGGAATATACAACATGAAAGAAGATGGGGTCGTAAAAGTACTCGAAGGAGTGACATCCATCGAAGAGCTTGAACGAGTGGTGGAATTGAATTAGGATAGAGTGTAACTTGAAAAAACAATAATAGAGGAAGGGCTGTATTTTAATCCTCTAAACAATTCTTTTAATTTAGGCACTAAAAGTTAGATATCCCTACGAGGGTAGCCCCAGTATTGGCAAAAAAGACAAACCAGGACATCCTTAAGAAAATACCGTGTAAGCGAAACGCTTATTGTTTAGAGGATTAAAGTGCAGCCCTTCTGTCGATGATCGCTGGTAAACCTAGCACAAAAACAAAATTATGTCAAGCCCATCAAAAAACCTACCCGGAAACGGCAAGGAAGTGACGTTCCTCGACCAAACATTGCGCCCTTCGCAGTGGGAAGAGTATATCGGTCAGGACAACGTCAAGGAAAACCTCAAAATCCTCCTCGTCGCCGCCAAGGAGCGCGGCCACCAGCCGGAACACATCCTTTTTTACGGCCCTCCCGGCCTTGGAAAAACAACGCTCGCGCACTTGATCGCGCACGAAACAAGAAGCCAGATAAAATCAACATCGGGACCGGCAATAGAGAAGGTCGGTGATCTCGCTTCAATACTTACCAATCTCTCTCCCGGCGATATCCTCTTTATTGACGAAATACATCGCCTTAATAAAACCATTGAAGAAGTCCTCTACCCCGCCATGGAATCAAATGTGCTCGATATTATCATTGGGAAAGGTCCTTCGGCGCGCACCATTCAACTTGAACTTCCAATATTCACGCTTATCGCCGCCACTACGCGCATGTCACTACTTTCCTCGCCGCTTCGCTCACGCTTTTCCGGCGGAGTGTTCCGCCTTGAATTTTATCGTGATGATGAAATAAAGCAGATCATCAAGCGTTCAGCGAAAATACTTGACGCAATGGTAACTGACGATGCGCTCAAAGAGATCGCCAAGCGAAGCAGGAGAACGCCACGAACCGCAAATTTTCTTCTTAAACGGTGCCGCGACTTCGCTCAGGTGCATAAAAAAAATCTCTCGGCGGAAACCGTTGTCGATGCGCTTACGTTACTTGATATAGATGAGCTTGGTCTTAATGTTATTGACCGAAAGATACTTGGTGTCATTATCGATCATTTCGCCGGTGGGCCGGTCGGACTTAAAACCATCGCCGCAAGTCTCTCGGAAGATGAAGGCACGATCGAAGAAGTCAATGAGCCATACCTGATCCAACTTGGCCTACTCGATCGCACCAGCCGCGGGCGAATGGCAACCAACAAGGCCTACCGCCACCTCGACAAAGAGCTCCCGCACGACAGACAGGAAAAATTATTGTAGTTTTCATTAAAAACTACCGACACTCGGCTTGGTGCGAAATAAACAGTTTTTTATGAAAAACTCTCTTTTATGCTATTGGCATCCACCCACGAAGATACCGACACCAGCTACTGCATTTATTTTATGCTGGGCATAAAAAGAATATGCTGGAAAATCGGTTGAGACGCAAAACGTGAGTCAGTATATAACTTGAATTGTTTGTCATAAGTTTTATCGAACACACCGTCTCCATCATCAATCCAAATGGTAATATCTATGTTCAAGCCACTGAACATAATTGACAGTTAACTAGAGACTCTTTAGCTCTTTTTAGCCCGACCTTTTTGTTTAATTTCACATCAATAAATTCCATAAGTTTTTGAACCTGTTTTGTCTTTTTAATCCTCCGTGCCCCCGCAAGTCTTCTTCGTTGTTTCGCTAAATATCCCTGATACATTCTCACGATTGCAAATGCTTCTTCTGCATTCGTTTTCCACAATTTGTAGAATGCCATAGGTGTCAGGTATCCAAGTGCCTGATGCGGCCTTACAAAGTTGTAGAAATATTCCCACTTCTCTGTTGCTGCTTGTTGTTCCTCAAATGTTTTTTTGTTGCCTCCTTTCCGGTAGAACTCGAGTTCATCCGTGAGGTGCGATCTTTCAACCCTCGGATTGTCGGTCGGAGTTCCTGCTTTCGAGTAGAAGTGAAAGACTGTATCCTTTTTGAGCAACTCACGAAACTCACCCATATTCTCATTTCCATTGTCGGTGTTTTGACATGCGATGACGAATGGGAACTTTTCTTTTGACCGCTTGTGCGCAAAAGCAGAGTTCTTTGCAGTGCTGTCTGGAACGAGCTCCAGTGACCGTATTCTCGTGAATGAATCTGTTTCGGTATGCTGATACCAGAAGCTCTCGCCTCGTGTCGCTGGAACATCATTTGAGCTTGGTTTTGCAACATATTTCATGTCTTTCTCAACGAGCGCCCCCGGTGCCAAATCCTTGATTGCTTTCGGCGGGCGATATCGCGCAAACAACTCCGCTTCGGGTTTCTCCCTATCCTTTTTTGCTTTCCATGCTCGTTCATTTTTCTTTGATATCTTCGGATCAATCTTCTCATGCTTATGCAGATACTTGTTCACCGTGTTTGGATTCACTTTGATATGGTGATCTCGCAGAAGCACTACGGCAATCTTCTTTTTCCCCCACACATTCTCAGACTGTGCCCTCACTTTCAGAATCTTGTCCTCTACCTCCTTTGGTATTCTTTTTCTATTCCGCGTGTTCTTTGGAGCCTTTGACTCTGGCTCAAGCGAACGAGGGTCTTTCTTGTTCTTCTCAAAAACTGCTTTCATCTCGGACAGCCACTGTCGGGAGATTCCAAGTTTTCTCGCACACTGTGTTACATTTCCCGCCTGTTCGTAGTAGAGCGCATATAGCCACCGGATCCTCTTCTTTGCCTCGTTCGACAGTTGGTAATGATTTTGATTCAGCTCCTTTTCAGCGGTGTTTCTTATACGCTCAAGGCTACGCCTTTTGATGTCCTTCAGCCAGTCATTTTCTGGCAGTATTTTCGTGTTTCCCATTGTTTTCAAGGTGCTCGTCTACTGTCAACTATACACTGACCCAGTGCACATTATTGACAGGAATTTGGTATTTTGCTATAATCTTTCCAGTACCTCGATCCTTCTGGGAGAGGGAGGAGGGATTCCACAGGGAGGTACCATGGAGCCAACAACAACTTCACCCGCAGTACAACCACGAAGTACTCGTAAAACGCCCATCGTCTATAATGGGCAAAGGGTATGCAGTATGTGTTACGTGCATTTTCCACTCGCAATGAAGTACCTATGCAGTCCAAAGGGAAGGAAGCAGTACACCTGTATTTGTGGGCAGCGGTATATCTGCTCGCCGAAGGACTAAATCACAACCATCTCATCACCACCTCTCCCACTATTTTTAAAACCCCTCGGTCTTTATGACGAGGGGTTAGTTTTTTCTATTACGCACATGATGGATACCCTGTCTTTTACCAATCCCCCAAACCACGGCCGTGGTTTGGGGGATTGGTGTAAAGCGTATATTTGCTGTCACACACTCGCACATTCTAGGGTATATGATTGACGCTTCATGGTTTGAGCGCGAGCGCGAGTTCCTGAAGCGTTGCAATTGTCCGAAGACCAACCGTTTTTACTGCGGGGAGCTTTTGCTTTGGCAACCATACGTCGGTTATACCCATCCGTTCCAGTTCTTTGATACGGAGATCCAGATGCGTTACCGGACGCAATTCACCCGAGAGTCCCAATTCGCCCAGTATCGCGGTGTACTTGGGTAACGCACGATCCTGAAAGGCGGATATAATGCTCACCGCAATTGCGGCATCGCTTGCGCGTTCGCGCACCTCAAGTCCTCCCGCTGCATTCACAAACACATCCTGGGATCCCAAGGGCAGCTTCAGTTTGCGGGAGAGCAGCGCGATGATGAGCTGCATACGTGAAGCGTCCACGCCCGAGGCTCTCCGTTGCGGCATGCCATAGGCGGTTTTGGTGATGAGCGACTGGATTTCGCAGGCAAGCGCGCGCGTGCCATCAATGGTTGCGGTTATAACCGAACCCGCGGGAAGCGCCGTTGGATGTTCCAAAAAGTGGGCGCCAGGATTTTGCAGGGGAATAAGTCCTTGCACTTCCATGGCAAATACGCCAATTTCTCCCGTTGCGCCAAAGCGGTTTTTTGCGGCGCGCAATATACGGGTTGCACCATCCTCGCGTGTTTCCAAATAAGCAACACAGTCAACCAGATGCTCAAGTGTTTTTGGGCCTGCAACTTGTCCATCCTTGGTGACGTGTCCCACGAGTATCAACACGATACTCTGTTCTTTTGCTATCGCAACAAGCTGCGCAGTGATGGCGCGTACCTGCGAAAGCGACCCGGCCTCTCCCGCGACAGCCGCATCAGTGAGCGTTTGGAGTGAGTCCACAATGGCAATGGAGGGGTGTTCTTTCACCAAAAGCGCTTTGACGCTTGCGAAGTCATGAACATGGACAAAGGCGAATTCGCACGCCAAACCCAGGCGCTTTGCGCGCAAACTCACCTGCGCGCCGGACTCTTCCCCGGAAAGATAGAACACGCGGGCGTCGCGCGCATGGAGCGACTGCGCCATTTGCAAAAGGAGCGTGGATTTTCCCACACCTGGTTCTCCGCCAATAAGCACAACCGATCCCGGTACCAAACCACCGCCCAATACTCGGTCAACTTCGGTAATGCCGGTTATGAGACGATCGTGTACCGCGGTTGCAAATGAGGCAAGCGGCGCAGCCTCTGGAGCCTCGGCAATAGCCGCAGCGTCTGGCGTGGCGGCAATGACGGTGCTCCAGCCGCCGCACTCTCTACAACGTCCTTGCCACTTGGCATACTGCGTGTCGCATTTGGTGCACCAAAAAGCTGCCGTTGCCATAGAAGTTATCGCGCAAGCTCCGCGTCAATAATTTTTTGAAACGTTGCAAAGTCTTGCGCGCCTATGACTTCCTGATTATTTACAAAGAAATATGGGGTTGAGTCAACGCCGTGGCGCATACCTTCCGTAAGTGAATCTTCAATTACCGCAAGTGGCGCATCGGGCCGATTGAGGCATTGCTGAAACATTTCCGTATCCAACCGCAACTCTTCCGCAAAGCGCAAAAAATCGCTCAACGCGCGCGTGTCTTGGTCCGCGTACAGCGCATCTTTATAAAGAAAGAAAGCGTCTTGGGCAAAGGCACACCGTGCGGCAACATGCGCGGGGAGCGTGTTCGGATGGAGTTCCACCAGGGGGAAATCTTTCCACACGAAGCGCACATTATTGCCGTACGCTGTGGCAATTTTATGGAGAGTTTGCTCAACATCCTTGCAATATGGGCAGTCAAAATCGCTAAATTCAATGAGTGTTACGGGTGCATCCGCCGGACCGAAAACGGGGTCGGTCGGCGAAACTTCCGGTGCGCCAACCGGATGCGCTTCTATAATTAGTGGATCATCGGACGGCGTTGCTGTGCGCTGCTGCGCTGTAGTACCCTGTTGCTGTTGCGCGGCGGGTACGCGGTTTGCGGTACGCAGGCTGCCGACCGCAACGAATAACCCCACGAACAGCAAAAGGGAAACAATGATAAAAACGCGCGAGGAGATTGAGGAAGATGTTGGTTGGGACATACTCATTGCAGCCGCATGGTATGGAGGCGGCCTGTTTTTCGGTCAGTGAAGTAGAGCAAACGCTGGTCGCCGGTAACGATAAGCTGCTCAATTGCAACAGCGACATCCGGTTTGCCCACAACGGACTTCACGCCGTTTGTAAGATTTATTTTATACACTGTATCAGGTATGTCGTAACTCAATTCTTCATAGAGGCCTGCCTGTTCAGGGAGAGAGTCCGGTACCGCGCAGTAGAGCGTTTTCGTATCGCCGAACGTGCATTTATCCGCCCACGTGGCAAGACCCAGATCATGCCGGTTATTGCCGATCGCATCGCCTTGCGCGTCTACTACCCACAGCTCGGGGCGAAAACCGGTGGCGCTCGTATACGCGCTGTAGATCAGCTGCGCGCCATCCGGCTTCCAGATGCTGCGGATATCCCGTCCTTCAACGAGCGTCAGTTTGAAATTTTCCTGATTGAGGCCGAGGAAAAACAACTTTTGCTCATCAAAACCTTTAGCTTCCCTATAGGTACCGATCATTTGGTTGTTCGGCGACCAGTTGATGTCCACGCGATCCGCGTTTTCACCAAGTGCCTCAACTACGCGCGCACCGGTGCCGTCGGCATTTGCTACGAACAGCCAGGTGTTTTCTGGTGTCGTGCCAATGGATTTTCCGGCTATTTGTGCGCTGTCCGGAGAAAAAGAGAACTCTTCCCAGTGTTTTGGCAGGGTAATCTGCCTTGCCGTAGTAAAATCGTAGACCACGTTGCTGCCGTCGGGATATTCTAGAATCGCCTTGGCGCTCATCTTGTCCCACGTAACCTTTTGTACGTTGTGAAAGACCTCGCCGGTGAGCTCATGAATGTCGCCTCGCGCATCAACGCGGTAAAATTTTTCATTAATGCGGTCATAGTACTGCACATCGCCCGATGCGTTGAGCGCAAGCGCATCGGAAATAGTCCGGTTGATGGTTGGTGTCTGCGTTATGCCGCCGCGCGCTATCAGGCTTGACCCGAGCTGATCCGCGCCTCCGGAAGTTACGGGTACGGTCGTGGTCGGCACGCCCGTTACCACTTGCGGTCCCGACCCTCCGGTTCCGGGAAGCGTGCCGCCTCCGGTTGCGGGAGGTTGTTCGATTACCGGAGCGATAAATGTTCTGAAAAAAAGCAGATAGAGCAGGAATGCAAAAAAAGCTGCGGTTGCAACCAGTAGCACGGCGAGGGCTACTTTGCGGTAATCAAGTTCGGGGAGATGCATAGGAGAAACGTGATTTACAAATAATCGTGGAGCGTTAGTTTTGGCGTAAGCGCGCGATCCGTTCCTCAATAGGTGGGTGCGTTGAAAAGAGGCGGGCAAGGCGGGGCGCGGCTCCGCCAAAAGGATTGGCAATAAACAAGTGTGCCGTTCCCGCGTTCGCGCGCGCCAAGGGGGGGCCGCCCGCAATTTTTTCCAGTGCGCGCGCGAGTCCCTCGGGATAGCGCGTCAGCAGCGCGCCGGAACTATCAGCCAGAAATTCCCGCTTGCGTGAAATAGACAACTGAATCAGCTGCGCGGCAAGCGGCGCAAGCAGGGCGGCGAAAATACTCAAAATCAGCAGCAGCACACCCGCACGCCCGTCGCGCGACCTGCGGCTGCCGCCAAAATATTGCGCGCGCAACAGCACATGCGCCAATATGCCGATAGTGCCAACGAGCACCAACACCATCATCATGACCCGTATGTCGTAATTTTTTATGTGCGAGAGCTCGTGCGCAATCACCCCCTCAAGTTCTTCATTTTCCAGTGCTTGTATGATTCCCGTGGTAAGCGCCAGTGATGCGTGTTGCGGATCTCTCCCCGTTGCAAAAGCATTCAGCGCAGGGTCGGTGATGATATGGATGCGTGGCATAGGAAGACCCGAGGCAATGGAGAGATTTTCAACTAAACGATACACGTATGGATTATCGTCTTTGGTGATGGGCTTGGCGCCGCTCGCGGTAAGCGCCACCGCATCGCCTTTGTAGTAGCTGAAAATGGTTGTGCTCACCGCGAACAAGAGTGCGATTACAAGGAAGAGATATCCTTCGCCGAAGATCGTATCAAACAACCAACCAAGCGCGGAAATGATTGTTACGAAGAGTGCCATCAATGCAAGTGTCTTTTTCTTATTGACGTCTATTTCCTGGTACAGTGCCATAGGCAATATGCATCTCCCGGATCCTTAAAAGTTTACTTTAACCGCTTCGCGTTCCTCCGCCTTGTCTATCTCAAAAAACGCAACTTGCACAAAATGAAACACTTGCGCAAACAGAGAATTCGGAAAGACCTCTATTTTGATGTTGTAATCCCGCGCCATACTGTTGTAGAAACGCCGAGCTGCATGAATCTTGTTTTCGGTATCTGCAAGTTCATCTTGTAGCTGGGAAAAATTCTGCGTCGCTTTGAGGTCGGGATAATTTTCCGCAACCGCGAACAAAGATTTGAGTGTCGCGCTTAACGCATTCTCCGCTTGCGCTTTTTTTGCAACATCGGTTGTTTGCACAGCGGCCGATCGTGCTTGTGTTACCTTTTCAAACAACCCCGATTCGTGCTTGGCGTACGCTTGTACTGTCTTCACGAGGTTGGGGATGAGATCGTAGCGGCGTTTCAACTGGACTTCAATGTCCGCGTACCCTTCACGGGTGCGCGTGCGGGCGCGTACCAGGCTATTGTATATGGCGATAATCCACAGTATGACTGCGGCGAGTATGGCTAATACGAACCAAAGAGAAAATTCCATAAGGCGTGGAAGTGATGAAGTAAAGATATGTGTAGTATACCACAATATGTACGATATGCAAAATTCATAGCACGACCATACTTTGCGCCACACAGCGTGTTGCGCATCTTGCGATGTGTATGTTGGTAGTGTTACGTCTATCTGATCGTAACTTCGGTGTTGTGGAGAACTTACATTTTGTGCTGAAAAGTGTTTTATGGTATAGTAAAAAACATACAACACATACAACTATAAACTTTTTTGGCAGAGATTTTTCCTGCCACCGAAATGTCTTGTCGGGTTATTCTTACGCTCTACCTCATATGTCCCTACTCTCTTCACGGGCAAGTTATTTGGGTGTTGATATCGGCAATGCGAGTATTAAAGTTGTTGAGCTGAAAAATCAGGACGGCAGGCCGCAGCTGGTTACCTATGGTTTTAGCGAAACACCGGTTGCCGACGCAAAATTGGGAACGGATAGCAAAGCGATAGACCGTCTCAGCGAGTTATTGAGTGAGGTGTGTAGCCGCGCGCGCATTACCACAACCAAAGTCATTATTTCCCTTCCGACCTTTTCGGTTTTTAGCTCCGTCATTACCCTTCCCAAAATGTCCAAAAAGGAACTGGAATCCGCGGTGCACTGGGAAGCGAAAAAGGTTATACCACTTCCCCTGGAGGAGATGAACTTGGTTTGGGAGTTGATCAACCTGCAACCGGGCGGAGGACATGCGCAAGCGGGGCGGCGGGGATTTTTTAAGTCAAGAAAAGCGGGTGCAAGCGATGCAAAAGATAGCATAACACCAAAAGAAAAGTATCAGGAGATACTGCTCACGGGGGCGCCAAAGACACTGGTGAAGCGCTACATTGACATTTGCCAGAAAGCCGGACTGGATTTGTTGAGTTTGGAAACTGAAATTTTTGCGCTTGCCCGATCGCTCGTTGGTAGCGATCCGGAAACAACCATGATCGTTGATATTGGAGCGGTTACCACGAATATCTCCATTGTTGTCAAGGGCATCCCGTTTCTCAACCGGAGCATTGAGATAGGCGGTTCAACCATTACGCGCGCCATTGCCAATAGTCTGAATATCAGCCTGGATCGCGCAGAGCAGTTTAAGCGCGATGTTGGTGTCGCTGCCGCTATACCGGGAAGCGTGAATTCCTTCCCCAAGACCATTGAAACCGTCATCAACCCCATTCTGCAGGAAATTCAATACTCACTCAATCTTTTTCAAAGTCAGTATGAGCAGAGGTATCATGGCAGCGCAACATCCGAAGCGTACTTCGCAAGGGTAATTGTGGACGGTGCGAGAAACAATACCAAATCATCGCAAAAGGTTGTGGCTGCGGATACCGCGCATACCAAGCGCAAAAGCAGTGTTGACCGCATCGTGCTCACCGGCGGCGGCAGCTACCTGATCAATTTGGAGTCGTACATTGCCGATCGTACCAATTTGCGTGTTTCAATAGGCGATCCTTGGGCGCGCGTCATCTACCCCGAAGATTTGAAGCCCATTCTCCATGAAATCGGTGCGAAATTTGCCATAAGCGTCGGGCTTGCCATGCGCGATATCGTCTAAATTCTCAACTATTTTTCCATGTCGTCAGTAAACTTGCTTCCCGAAGAGTTGCGTAAAAAGGAGAGGCTTGAGCTTGAGCGCGCCAGAAAAAATCGGAAGCGCGTATCATTGC
>Ga0210025_1001225_pt1 | contig 28697 bp, 28 predicted proteins | sample CryGeyme20150102_FD_183989 | JGI IMG/M metagenome (GOLD analysis project Ga0210025, IMG submission 183989) | Groundwater microbial communities from Crystal Geyser aquifers in Utah, USA - Crystal Geyser metaG 2015-0102 (SPAdes) (version 2) | ecosystem: Environmental > Aquatic > Deep subsurface >... | reverse complement strand
GCATCATCTTTGTCTCTATCCATAACTAGAATCGAGTGTCTATTTACGCTAAGTATGTTCACTTCTTCATCAGCTTTTTGTTCACTTTGTGAGGCCTGTAGCCTAGCTAATAATTTTCCTCCATAGAATACGCACTGATAATGTCTACCCTCTTTTAGTTCATCACCTGAAATGAGTTCAATCCATTTATTGATATAGATTCTGTCAGACGGTCCTTCTACCCAAATAATTGAGTTTGATTGAAGCAAATCACTTGCTCTTACATCGAGATCATCAATTATGTTTCCGTATTGGCTGTACCCTTGCACGATTTCTGCTTTTCCATCTTGGCCATCATTAGTGACGTGGATAATTTGTGCTAAATCATCACCGCTAAACATATCTATTGCCACACTGGAGTGCGTAGTTATAAAAAAATGTGTTTCTTCTTTTTCAGCCAATTCCCGTAAGAAAGAAAATAGTCTTCTTTGTGTGCCTGGATGTAAATTATTTTCAAGTTCTTCAAATGCAAAAATATATTTTGATAGGGGTTGTTTTTCTCTTTTTGGAAGAACAACAGTGTTTATCAGTACAAGTAGTACGGTTTTGAGTCCACTGCCAGAGCTAGATAAACCGATCAAGCCTTTTTTTTCTTCTTCTAAAAAAATCTCATGATGACCGCCTCCTAAATCCCTTGGAAAGATGCGAATAAATTGAAAGTCTGGAGAAAAAATGTCGTTGAGAGCATTTAGTAAGTCTTTTTCTATAAGAGAAGGGTTTTCACTAGCAAGTGAATATATTCTCTGAACAACTGCTGTTGCACCTTTTCCACCTGGTTGAACCTGAAAACTATCATTTCCAGGTTCGGGTGTGATATCTCTGTCTGCTAACAATCTTCTAAAAATATAATCTCTTAGAGGATTTTTTATTGTGCTATTCAATTGTTGATTGAACATTGTATGCATTTCTTCACCAAGATCGTTTTTTTCTATCTTTTCATAATGGTTTTGTTCATTATCAACTCTGCAAGTTATATGCTTTCCTGCCCATTTTTTACCATATTCGTTATGGTTGCCACTAATTCCTCCACCACCTGTGTGAGTAGGAAAAACTCTATTTATTACACTGTCTTCAATAGGATAAGTTACAAAAAATAATGGTGTCTTATTATCTCTTCCAACAACAGCAAAGTCTTTAGGTGTTATGCAATGGTTTATAGTATCTATGAGGGCTGATTTACCTGTATTATTTTTTCCAACTATCAAGTTTATTGGGAGGATAGAATCAAATCCTTGCTCTTCTTCCCCAAATGCTTTGAATTGTTGTGATTTTACTTTGATTGTTTTGAGATCCATATATTTTTTCCTTTATCAACCTAATTATATATTATTACTTTTGTATGGTGCTGGTGGGCACTGGAAGGCAGTCTTGTATCACACGGTAAGACACAGCAAGGCACAAGAAATGTAAAAAATGATTTTTTATTTTGACACGTTTAGACGCGTTTAGAGAGACTTCAATTTTTCCATTCAGACACAGTCATAGACGGTCAGAGAGTTTTGTCGTAGATGACTAGTCTCTGTTGCAGAGTTTTTTTTGGCTCGTTTAGACCAATTTAGGCTGAAATCATCAATTCGATGTTCATTTGTATGCTCCTATGTATCGGTACATATTGACTCTCGTGTCGGCTGTGCAATCATAAAGCTATGAACACAAAAAACATTGATCTATCGCATTTTTATTCAAATACAACTAAACCTCTTTCACAAAAAGAACTCATCCAAAAGATAAATAGAAACACTGCGTCTACTCGCAAGTATGCAGAGTTACTTTATTGGCAATTAGACCCCATTACAAATAATTTTAGAAAGGCACAACAAAATGGCAGGTAAACCATATAAACCCAAGTGTGTGAATGAATATGAGTTTGATGAAGTTGCCAGCTCAATGCAAAAAATGATACGCAGGGGAAAAGAATATGAAGCTGTATTTTGGGTATATATTTTATTTATCTCTGGCTATGGACTCTATATTTTCAGAAGGCTAACAATCATTTGCTCTGAGGATGCCTCTGCTGACCCTATGACTATTGTGGTACTAAACTCACTTCATCAAAGTTACCTGATTCTCCATAAACATAACAAAAACAATGATTTGTATAAGTTTCTTCTGATAGTTCACGCTGTGTTACGCCTTTGTAGAGCTAAAAAGTCAAGAGAAAACGACTCATTACTCAACCTAATCAATTATCGTTTTTTGGCAGGTGAACAGCTACCAATTTTAGATATAGCCATAGATCCTCACACTTCTAAAGGAAAATCTCTGTATGGACGATTTGATGATTTAGAGGATGGTAAGGAAAAAGATCGGTTAGATCGTTGGTATTCAGAATCTTCTCTCGTTGAAAACGAAGGTTATTCAGACAAATGGTACGAAGACCTAAAAAAACTCAGATATGAAATGGCTAAGAAAAATGAAGCAAAAAGTGGTCAGTAATCGCTTTTTTGACCGCTATATTGAAGGAAATATGTACTTCCTATTATACAGATTAGATAAAAATATGCACATACCTCATAAAAATAAAATTGTAAAAAAATCAGTAAAAAATAAATAAAAATTACTACCAGATAAGAGAACTCAAATATATTGCAGTAAATACATACTTAGTCACATAAATAAATGAAGATGAAAATAGCCATCAGCAACTTCCAAGACTATCTCACAATCCAAAGAGGTTGTTCTGTTGGTACTGTGAAAAGCTACTCACGGGATTTGAGAATGTTCAATTCTTATTTAGTAAATAAAAAATGGTCTGATGACATTTCCCAGATACAGGAGCAAGAAATTATTAGTTTTTTAGTCTACCTATCTATCCCTATTGGTGATAAAAAGCCCAATTCAGTGATTACACGATCTCGAAAATTATCGAGTATTCGCAGTTTTTTCACTTTTCTTAGAAAACGTAAATATATTGAGATAAATCCAAGTGAAGACATTGAATTACCATCTTTGCCAGAACTTGAACCTGAATATCTAAAGATTGATGAGTATCAAAGATTACTCAGAACAATAAGGGACTCTACGTCTCCATTCCATCGTGATCGTGATTTAGCTATCTTTTCATTATTCTTAGCTACAGGCATTAGAGTCAGTGAATTAGTTGGACTCAAACTCAAGGATGTAGATTTGGAATCACAGCAAATAAAAGTCACAAGAAAAGGAAATAAAGAACAGTCAATACCACTAAATAATGAAATTACAAAATTACTCAGAAAATATCTAACCATCAGACCAGATGTAGAGTCGGATAGTCTGTTTATCAGCAAGAAAAATGGTGGAATCCAAGCTAACTCACTTCATCACTTATCAAAGAAATATCTCAAAATGGCAGGAATAAAGAAACGTAGAAACGGCTTACATCTGTATCGTCATACATTTTTATCAACTCTATTGGCAAACAATGTCAATCCAGTTTTATTGCAGGAATTGGCAGGTCATAGATCATTTGAAACCACTCGCAGATATTTACATATCAATAACCAGCAAACTCAGGAAGCAGTATCAAAAATTAGTCTCTTGAAGGGAGAAAAAATATGAAGAAAACATTATTGATTGTGGGAGCAATCATTCTTTTCATTATTGTAGTAGTTATTGCCACTAATCAGGACAAGATGAGTGATTCATTCCAAGATGGAATGGGCGCAGCTAAAGGAACAGTAGAAAATATGGAGAAATAAATATGAAAAAAACTTTACTCTTATTGGCTATAGTTATTATTGGAGCACTTACCTTTAGTGCCTGTACAAGTGAGCAACCAGAAGATATATCAAGTCAAGAACAAACTATTTTAGTAACTGAGAAAGCTGTTTATGATGACTTCAATAAAAACTTGTCAAAACTAATGGATAATAGCGACTCTTCAACTCCAGAAAAAATTGATGCCATTACTGAAAATGCCTATGAACTCACTGCTGATGAGTGGGGATATGAAATTGATGAGCTAAGGTTAGTAATCCAGCGTGAAATTGCAAGAAATAACAAATTGAGTAAATAGGTTTTGATTTTTGAGTTATAGCCTTGATAAGTTAGAATATAGACAGGATGAATCTTTTTATTGATACCAACATATATCTGACTTTTTATCATTTTTCTAATGATGATCTTGAGGAATTGAAAAAACTAAAAGTTGCAATTCAAGAAAGAAAAATAAAATTACTTTTACCAACTCAAATAATTGAAGAGTTTAGAAGAAACAGAGAAGTAAAGATTGCAGATGCTCTAAAGAAACTTAGCCAATTAGCTTTGCCCAATCAATTTCCACAGATGTGTAAAGACTATGAGCAGTATAGTCAAATTAGAGAAAAAATAAATCAATATGAGGAGTTGAAAACTGATTTATTAGAAAGTCTAACTAGAGACATTCAATCAAAGGAATTAGGAGCAGATAAACTAATTGAAGAACTATTTGAAGTGGCAACAAAAATTGAATCTACTCCAGAGATAATATCTTTAGCGAAAGACCGCTTTGATATTGGCAATCCTCCTGGGAAAAATAAGTCTTATGGGGATGCAATAAATTGGGAATTACTTCTTTCTTATTCGAACAGAGATGTTTTTGAAGAAGACCCTAAGGATTTACACCTATTAGCTAGAGATAAAGATTACTCTTCACCAATTGATGAAAATAATTTCTCACAATTTTTACAAGATGAATGGAATATAAAAAAGTCTTCAAATGTAATTTATTACAAATCATTATCTGATTTTTTCAAAACTAATTTTCCAGATATAAAACTTGCATCTGAACTAGCTAGACAACTAGCTATTTCTAATTTAGTTTCTAGTCCATCTTTTGCAAGAACGCATCTAGAGATTGAAAAAGTGTCTCAGCTTACCGATCTAACATCACAAGAAGTAAATGAAATAGTTGAAGGTTTGATTACAAATCCACAGATAACAAGAATAAGCCAAGACCCAGATGTGCAAACTTTTATCAAAAAGTTTTTTGAAGAATATAAAGAAGTTGTTGAAGATAGTAAGATAAGACAATTAGAAACAGAATATGAACTAATTGAAGTTGAAGCTATTCCTTCACCATCACCTGCAATTGATGATTGGGATAACATACCCTTTTAGATAATATAAAAATATGAAATTATTCCTAACTTCCAGCAACAACTTTGTTACCTCTGATTTCGTAAAACACTTAGATAGAAAACCAAGTGGCATGAAGCTAACTTTTATTCCAACTGCCTCTGAGGTAGAAAAAGGTGATTTACAATGGCTAAAGGATGATAGACAAACACTTGTAGATGCTGGTTTTCAAGTTACTGACTTTACTCTAACAAATAAAAAATCTTATGAAGTTAGTGAGATGCTAGATAAGACTGATTTTGTTTTTGTATCTGGTGGTAATACATTCTACTTACTCCAAGAAATGAGAAAGAGTGGTTTTGATAAACTCATCATCCCTTTTCTAAAAAAAGGTGGTTTATATGGTGGTTCAAGTGCTGGTTCAGTAGTAACTGGCCCTGATATTAGCATCATTGAATTGTTAGATGATCCTGCTCTTGCACCAGAGTTGCAAGACTATAAAGGTTTAGGATTGACTGATGTTTCAGTTTTTCCACATTGGGGAAGTGAGCATTTCCATAAACGATATGAAAAAGTTATGCAATCTGGTTATAAAAAGGGATTGAAAATAATTCTACTTACAGATGATCAGTATTTACTCTGTGAAGATAATATGTACACCATAGAAAGTATCTAAAAAAAGATGTTTGGAAAGTTTTTCAATAAGTTTCTTTCAAACACCCTGGTAATTGGTATCGGTTCATTTTTTATTGGTTTGGGCATTGCTGCTTATTATTTGATAATAGAATATCCTCTTTTATCTATCCCGATTCTTTTTCTTTTTTTTCTACTTGTTGGCTATCAAACAACTCAAGATTTTATCTCTGAACACGCAAAGGAATTACGTGATAAGGATTTGAAGCATCAGGCTGAAATAAATGAACAAAAACAAATTGCTTCTAATGCCGAGAAACAAAAAAAATCAGCAGAAGCTCACGCTGATCTTTGGAAACAAACTCTATTAGAAAGATCATCTGGTTTTCCAACTCTTGTCAGCTACATTGATTACTTTGAAAAACTTCGTGATGAGAGTGTTTCACAATATCTAGCAACTAAGAAAAGACCAGCTTTACGTGCCTCTGAAATGGTCAAAGAAGAAGCTGGAAGAAGGCGTGAAGCTGAAAGTAAATATCGTCAAATAAATGCACTTTTAGATTATTATGAAAAAATTGCTCCATTTTTACTTGATTTCAAGGATGAGGTTATTGATGAAGAAAGTGAAAAAGATCTTCGAGAATACACTGACACAGAACGTGAAGATAAAGTTAGTAGTTTTGTTACAACTAAGGAGTACAGACAGCTTGGCACTACTGAAAGAAATCAATTAGCTTTAGATAGATTTTGGAAGAGACACAAATCTAAATGGCTCATTGGTAGGTTATATGAAAGATATGTTGGTTATCTTTATGAGATTCAAGGATATGATGTTGAGTATGTTGGAGTATTCAAGGGTTATGAAGATTTAGGTAGAGATTTGGTCTGTACAAAAGGTAACGAAGTTATTGTTATTCAATGCAAAAATTGGTCACAATTCAGAACAATTTATGAAAAACATATTTTTCAGTTTTTTGGAACAGTTTTTGAGTATAGAGATAAAAATCCAGAGAAAAGAGTTCGAGCCATTTTTTATTCAACAACTAAGCTCTCTGATTTAGCAAGAAGATTCGGTGAAGAATTAGGAATTGAAATAGTTGAAAACCATAAGTTCGACCAAGGATATCCTTCAATAAAATGCAACATATCACAAAGAGATAAAATCAAAATCTATCACTTACCTTTTGATCAACAGTACGACACTACCAAAATCGAACCTCATTTGGAAGAGTTCTACTGCACTACAGTTGAAGAAGCTGAGAAAAAAGGCTTTAGACGTGCTTTCAGATGGAAAGGATCATCTTCAAACTGATGTTCTCAGATTTTCTAATGAGTGGAAACAAGAAATATAATTTGAGAACACATCTTTTATCACTCAGTATTTTTTGAAGTCATTTTCGACTTCTCAAGACTTGAGTTTTTCATATTTATAGCAGAAGTGCCTTATGACATACTGTTATGTACTATTACTTAGCTAGGTATAAGAATGAGATTTTTTTATACCTGATACTTAGGATTAGCAGACCAAGAACTAAAGAGATAAAATAATGGACGAAATTGAAGAGCAAAAAACCAAAAAAGTAGCTCTATACCTACGAGTTTCTAGTGAAGACCAAGTTGAAAAGTTTGGTCTTCCAATGCAACTTGAATCACTTACAAGTCTAATCAATTCTAAGGGAAGATTTGAAGATGGTAGCCCAAAGTATGAGCTAGCTGGTGAGAGGTATATTTATCAGGATGGTGATGTGAGTGGGACAGTTCCACTTGAAGAAAGGCCTCAGTTTGCTCGGTTACTTGAAGATTTGACCTTTAGTAAAAAGGGTAGTCGCCCATTCGATGTAATAGCTGTTTATAAAATTGATCGTTTAGCAAGAAAACTAAAGATACTTCTCAAGGCAACAGATATTTTCAAAGACTATGAAATAGAACTTATTTCAGCAAACGAAAGCATAGATACCTCCAATGCTTTTGGCAGGGCTATTTTGGGAATTGTTGGTGTAATTGCTGAATTAGAAATAGAAACAACGAAACAAAGAACTACAGATGGTAGAAATCTTGCCTGGAAAATTGGAAGAGTGATGGGACAGCAAGCTGAATATGGTTATAACAAAGACAAAGAAAAAAAGAGAATTATTTTTGATAAAGAAGCTGAGATAGTGAAAAGAATCTTTCGTGATTTTGTGTTCTTTGGGCTTAGTGCTGAACAAATTGCAAGAAATCTTACTGATGAAAAAGTTCCGTCCCCCTCTGCATCAGCCATCATTCATAAAAAAAGAGCGGGTAAAAAGTCCAAGAAGAAAAATAGTATCTTTTTCTGGAGAGACGATGTTGTGCGTAAGATTTTGAGAGACGAAGTTTATCTTGGCCTGTATTACTATGGAAAAACGAAAAAAGGGAAAAGGATTTCAAAAGATAAGTGGCAACTATCTCCGCATAGGCATAAACCAATAATTGATAAACCAACATTTTTGGAGGCTCAAGAGATTCTTAGAAGACGCTACCATACATTCAAGTCAGTACAAAAAAGAGATGACTCCCACACCTACTTATTATCAGGATTATTGAGGTGTGACACTTGCAAGAGACTCAACGAAAGTAGTGAATATGAACTTGCTACCTGGAACGGGAAGAAAAAAGAGATTGTAAAAGGATCAGGAAACTACTCTTATTATTATGAGTGTGGCAGAAAAACCAAAAGCAAAACGGAACATACTTGCTCTGTACTTCAAGTCCCAGCTAATGAATTGGAAGAGTATGTTTTGAACTTTGCTAGAAAACTCTTGAGAGATCCAAAATCGGTTTTTCAGTATCAAAAGAACCTACAATCAACCAGACTTCATATCAAGCACCTTGAAAAGAGGCTAGAGAAAATTAGAGAGCAATACAATGCTATACCAAATGTAAATAAAAACCTTCGTGAGCAACATAAATATGGATACATTGATACCGAAGAGTTGAAAAATGAAATGGATAAATCAGAAAGAAGAGCTGCAACTTATGCTCAAGAGATAAATAAACTAATGGCTGAAAAAGCGCAGACTGAATTACCAATGTACTACTCTGCAACCCTTGAACAGTTTGCACAAAAATATGCCAAAGGTCTAGAAAATGTTGAAAATAACCGTGAAGAGATAAATGAATTACTGACACATCTTATTTCTGATGTCGTAATTTACTCTAGACCACTCAAAGCTGATGATAAGGTATCAGGTCCCAAAACTACCAAAAAACGATTTATGCCCAATGGGATAAAGATCGTAATGAGGCTTCCCCACGAAATACTAATGCATTTGATCGAAGATCAAGAAGTAAAACAGGAGTTCGGGGTAAAACCTGTTCATTTGTGAGCCAGCTGGGACTCGAACCCAGGACACTCTGCTTAAGAGGCAGATGCTCTAACCAACTGAGCTACTGGCCCACATGTGCACTCAGCGGGAATCGAACCCACAACCTTCTGTTCCGAAGACAGACGCTCTATCCAATTGAGCTATGAGTGCATGACAGAGAATTATACCATCGAACCAGGTGCTGATGACAAATTAGAGTTGCGCGGTATAATGGCGATAAGATGGCTCGAACTAGCACAAATTTAGTCAACCAAGCCTTTAATCTCTTCCGAATTCAGAAGTTAATAAATCAAGTGGTCCCTGAAAAGGCGACTTTCATGAATCCGTTTATTACCGTGGCCCGTGAGCCTGGGAGTGGCGGAGCCCCAATCGCCAAAGCTGTTGCTGAAAAGCTTGGATTTGAGTTTGTAGATAAACAAATCCTTGAGGCAATTGCTAAGTCTACTCATAAGCGCACAGCAATCATTAAGGAAATTGACGAGAAAAGTCGCAACAGAGTTGAGGATATTATTCACTCAGTTCTTAACTTAGAGTACGTGGACGATGCAAAATATATCACTGAGCTTGGTCGAGTAGTCGCCTCTTATGCCTCTAAAGGCAACGTTGTCATTCTTGGTCGTGGCTCACATCTACTTACCCCTATGGCAAAAGGACTCCACGTCAGTGTTACCGCTCCAAAACACGTTCGAATTCGTAGAGCTATGGAGTATGAGGGATTTGATCAGCAAAAAGCAAGGCAGGTCATTGGAGATGTTGAAGAAAGTCGAAATAAGTTTATTAAGCAGTATTTTACTTCTGACGCAAAAAGAAGAAATGTTTACGACTTAACCATCAATACCTCATTTTACTCTGTTCTTGAGGTAAGAGATATTATTATCGAGGCATTTAAACAAAAATTCTCCAAGTAGGTGGTACAATTCTTATGTTTGTAGCCGATGTGGCGGAATTGGTAGACGCGCACGCTTCAGGAGCGTGTGAGATTTTTCTCATGGAGGTTCGAGTCCTCTCTTCGGCACAATGTTATATAATATCGATCTATGCCCGGGTGGTGAAATGGTATACACGTACGCTTGAGGGGCGTATGCCGCAAGGTGTGGAGGTTCGACTCCTCTCCCGGGCACAATGATATTTTTGGACGCTTAGCTCAGTTGGTTAGAGCACCGCGTTTACATCGCGGGTGTCGGGGGTTCGAGTCCCTCAGCGTCCACCCTTCTAAATTGAAATCTTTTATCTGCAGCAGCAGCGAGCATTGTAAGCCCACAGAGGTTTCCATTGGAAACTTGTCGAGCAGCTTCCACTACCCCAACAGGTTTCTTTAGTGACTGGATCTATCGGTGATGAGTACCAGGTCGCCCAGGTGGCTTCAATTTGGGCATAGCCACTGGTGCTACCGCAATATGCGGGGCAGCTTGATGGAGTGTTGCTACAGGTCAATGATTTGGTAGCGCAGAATTCATTGCAGTTATTACTCGTATCGGCTCTAAGCCAACCTGTTGCTTGTATCGGCGTTGGAGAAGGAGAAAAACTTGGTGACGGAGATGGTGAAGGAGTTGGTGAAGAACTTGGCTCAACACTTGGTATCGGTTGATACTCTTCATCGAAAAGGCACGCAAAACAAGTCCCCGGGGTGCAGTTTTCCTGCAGTTGTCCATCAGAGGTATAAGTTGAGTAAAAAGGAGTTTTATAAGCGTTTGATTTTAGCTTAAAACAGAGGATCATTTTATCTTCTGGCTCATTGTAGGTGAGATAAACATCATCCATCTGTTCTCTATTCGAGAACGAAGACTTAATTTCTTTTGTAGATTCAAGTTTGTCCAGGATTTCCTGACCTTCCTCAGATGCAAGCTGAACGCCGGTGTAAGAAGTGGAGAGTGGAAATTGGTTGAAACTTTGAGATCTTTGGAAAGCTGTGTATGTTTGTTCTGCAGTCATGATTACTGCGACGTCTTTGGATCTTTGAATTTGCTCGAGAGGATTCATTACTAAGGCAATGACAGCAAGGATTCCAAGAATACTAACCACAATTAATAACTCGATGAGGGTGAAGCCGCGTTTATTCACACTTGTGATTTTGATTACAAATGGTGCAAATGTCAAAAGGAAATTGCTTTAATTTCAGTAAAGCAAAGGAGAGAGAGATGTTTTATAATGTTCATCTGATCTAGCCAAGCTAGCCAAGTTGGTCACGGCGCATGTCTGAAAAACATGAAATTGAGGTTCGATTCCTCAGCTTGGCACCATTAGTTGGTGCTACTTACCAAGAATACTTCGAAATATTTCTTTGATGAACAGAGCTATTTGCTTGGTGATGATGCCGGCTGATTTGCCAAGAAACTTGCCAGTATCTTGGGCCATATAGCCACTTTGACGTTTAAAATCTGGAGAATTTATATATTCGTTGAAACTCATGTTTTGAGTATACACGAAGTACGTAGTACAATACCGAAGATCTTAAGTGCGAGAATAGCTCAGTGGTAGAGCGCCTCCTTGCCAAGGAGGAGGTCGCGGGTTCGAACCCCGTTTCTCGCTCACACTTAAATTTAAATTTTTTACTCAACGAAAGTCAGCGCCGTACCAAGCTTATCAGCTCTGCCGGTTCGACCAATTCTGTGAATATAGTCTTCATATGACTCAGGTAAGTCATAGTTAATGACGTGTGAGACGTTGTCAATATCGACACCTCTTGAGACGACATCGGTGGCAATCAGGGCCTGGAGACGATTAATCTTAAAGTCCTTGAGCGCGCGCTGTCGTTGCCCTTGAGATTTATTTCCATGAATCGAGTCGACTTTGAAGCCTCTCTGTTGAAGATCTCTGGTAAGTTTCTCAGTCCCATGCTTTGTGCGACCAAAGACAAGTACCTTGTCGAATCCCTCACTGATCAAAAGATCATGAAGGACTTCGATTTTGGAACGACCATGGAGTTTTACAATTTCTTGTTGAACGCTTGCGGCTGTGTCTTGGGTTTTAACTGAGACAATAACTGGGTTTTTAAGAAATCCTCGCATAATTTCTTGAACTCTCGAAGTCATTGTTGCTGAGAAAAAGAGTGATTGTCTCTCTTCTGGAAGCTGATCAATAATTGCTCTAACTTCATTTACAAAGCCCATATCAAGCATACGATCAACCTCGTCTAAGACGATGTTGGTGAAATCTTCAAAACGAAGTTTTCGACGCATGTTTAAATCTTTAATTCTTCCTGGAGTGCCAATAACAAAGTGCTGGCCTCTTCTCAAAGACTCTACTTGGCGATGGAGCGAGGCTCCGCCGATGCAAAGTGTTGAGAAAATATTAATTCCTGAAGTAAATGATACTAATTCATCTCGAACCTGAAGCGCTAACTCTCTAGTAGGAACAATAATAAGAACCTGCTCATGATCTGCGCCGGTGATTATTTTGTTTAGAAGTGGAATTAAGAAAGCAGCAGTCTTTCCTGTACCAGTATTGGCGATACCAACGGCATCTCTACCTTCTAAAATTGAAGGAATTATTTGGTCTTGGATAGGAGTTGGAACTGTGTATCCACGATCTGCAATATTTCTCTTTAGATCGTCAGCAATAGCAAAGTCTGAAAATGAGTACTTTGGTACATAGACCTCTTCTTCTTTTATCTCAGGTTTGTTCAGGCTAGCCTGAAGAATTACATGAGAAGGATCAAAACTGGCTTGTCTGCGACCTCGTCCACGGCCACCGCCGCCTCGAGAGTATCCACCACCGCGGCTATTGCCACGAAAGCTAGAACCGCCACCAGAGCGATTATTGGAATTAGAAAATGAGCGTGAAAAATTACGCATATAACTTCTTTCTTTAATTAATAAAGACGGTTAAAGACAAGAAGCAAGTTATTATATTAAGGAAATTTATCTTAAAAAAGATTTGCGTGCTTAAACCAGGTCGAATGATTTTTTCCATTCGACAGAAGTGCATTGTATCACAGTTGCTGTGGGCGTCAAACTATGGGATGTTTTATTGAGCTCAAACCCCAAAAAACTCAAAGACTTCTTTCAGTGCTTCGAAGCCTCTCCTGATGTTTCGTTGCAAACCTTCGGAGTCATGGACCGTCGCCATTTTGACTCTTAATTTAAGTTTGGAAACAAGATATCTGAGCTTAAAAAGTTGGAATTTATCTTCAAATTGATCTGGGATCTTGTTAGTTTCTGAGTACCCTTCTTTAAACCAAGTCATTCTTGGTTCTCCAAAAAATAAGCTGTAGGCAGAGAAATCCATGACAGGATCTCCAGAAAAGCATTCGTCCCAATCGATTATTCCTGTTACATGTTCCCCTTCAGAAAGCGTGTTCCAATCGGCGACATCATTATGAATTAAAACAGGAGTGTCGCACTCCATGAGGTTTCTGTTATTTTCAAATAAGTTTTGAATTTTCCCACGCTGAATTTCGGTTATGTTTCCAGATTCCACTAAGTAAGCCAGATCTTCTATTAGTGAAGCGAATATGTGCTGATCAAAAGATTCGTATTGGCCCTGGAGTCTTTTTTCATTTTTAGATATCTGGTTGTCAAAGAAACCATAGCCCTGGGTCTTCACTTGATGTACTAAACCAAGATTTCTGCCAGTTTCTCTGATCAGCTGTTTTTCCCATTTATATTCAATCTCGCCTGATTTGGTGAAATTCCTCATTGTCTCACCTGGCAAAGCTTCCATAATCATAAAATCGAAAGGAAATTTTTCTCCGTCGTCAATAATTGAGTATGTTGAGTAACTAAGAGCACCTTTGTCTTTTGCAGATTGAGAAGCGACACTCTCAGCCCAAAAGTAGCCATTCTTGACTCCCCCAGGATGCATCCGAAAAATTACCTGAGTTCCGTCAGCAATTCTCGCTTTCAAAACATTGTTCACCAGACCATCATTAATTAAGTCGCCAATCTCAGTAACTTTTGAGTCTTCCTTGCTTCTTCCTGATTGCTGCATTCCATATTCTATGGCGGGGATGATTGTTTTTTTGTCAAAAGTACTTGATCGATCTAGAAAGATTTTCTTCATATTACTGGCAGAAATATTTCTATTTGTTTGCCAGTAGAACATGTTGGTGCGGTCGGAGAGATCTAGAGTTTTCATAAATCTTCTAAAACTAAGTTTAGCAGGTCGGGAAACTTCTCACTTTTTAAATCATTGAGGCAGAAATGACCAAGGCCATGGAACTCTTTGAATTCGATGTTGGGTACTTTATTTCTAATTATTTCAACCGTTTTGAGGACACTCTCTTCGTCATTGTCAGAGTACCAAACGGTTATTCCCTTTGTTCTTTTCGCAATTTCAGGATCGATTTTAAAGTCATCAAAAAAGTTAATAGTATGTTCGTGATCTGGATCTAGCCATGGCGCAACAAGTACGACTTTATCAACCATTATTTCTGGGTGAATACTTAGATATTTGATGAAAAAACCAGCGCCAGTGCTATGACCGATTAAAATTGTTTCAGGTTCTACATCAAATCTTTCCACTTCTCTATTCCAAACCTCCCAATTTCTGTCATATGCATTTGGGACTTCTGGAGTTGCGGTCGGAATATCATTTTTGAGTAATTGACACTGAAGCCAAGGAATCCAGTGGGAATTACTCATGCTTGGCATGTTGGGATCGTAGTATTCTTCTTTACTTGGGCCGCCGTGGAGAATTATTGAGTTTTTCATTAATTAATGATTAGCTTTCTCACTTTCACTGATTAGAAAATCACTAAGCACCTGAGACATTTCATCAAAGTGATCGGTGCTAGCGTAATGGTGGTTTGATCCGGACACTGTATGAAGCGTGGCGTTAGGTAGCAACTTACTTAATTTGACGCTATCTTCATAAGGAACAACATCGTCTTTATTGCCATGGACTATTAATGTTGGAATTTTAATACTATGAGCAATTTCGAAAGCGATGTTTTTTTTCGCATCTTCAACAATTTCGTATTTTAGTCTTGGACTTGACTCTTCACTCTGATAATTTATGAATCCATCTTTCTTCCATTTTTCTAAAACACGATCCTGTTTTGGGAATGCAATTGCCAACCAATCTGAGACTGGAGATTTTAAGGCTAAACAAAAAAGATCTTTTGTTTCTGCGGCCGCCATAAGGCTAGAAATCCCACCAAAGCTTGAGCCTAGCAAGGCTAATTTTGAATATCCAAGATCTTTCAAAAATTTTATAGCAGCTAAAATGCTGTCTTTTCCCTTTGAAATGGTAATGTCTGAAAAGTCTCCTTCGCTTTCTCCATGTCCAAAAAGATCAATTCTGAAAGTAGAAATTTTTGCCTCACGTAAATTATTTAATATTTTGGTGTAGCTTTTTGAGTTTTTGTGAGATGTAAATCCATGTGCAAAAATTATGATTGGAGTGGTTTTACTTTCACTTGGATTATTTATAACCCCGCAAAGCTTTGTGCCCAGTGGATGTTTAAAAAAGACTTTTTCTTCCATGTAGAGATTATACCAAGAATAAAATATCTCTTATTATTTCAAACATCATTTGATGCCCTTTTGTATTTGGGTGAAGTCCATCATCAAAAAGTGTTTCAAGATCCATCTGTTTCCAGTCTGCGAACATGTCGATAAATAAGAGATTATTTTTTGTGGCTACATTTGCCAAGACTTGATTATATTTTTCCAAGCGTTCGACAAGATAGTGTTTATCTTCTTTGAATGGAGTGGTGAGTTTTTCAAAAACTGGCACTAGTCCTATTAACACGACCTCACGAGAGAGATTTTTAGCAATTTCCACTAATCTGAGAATATTTTTTTCAAACTCTTCTATAGAAATATCATTATCCAGATCGTCTTTATTAATCCTCGAATCATTGGTGCCTATGGCAATTAAAAATCTAAATTCTTCTGGTTCATGATCTCTAATTCTTAACGTAGCTTCTCTTTTCATTCTATCTAGAAGACCTCTGGTTGTATCTCCAGAAATACTAAGATTGATCAAATTGCTATCTTTTGATTTGCTGTTTCTATCAATAAAAAGTCGCAGTTGAGTAGCCCAGCCACCGTTTTGATAATCTCCGACGCCAAATCCGATACTGTCTCCGAAAAGAATGTGTCTCATGTGTTGATTATAGCAAGAAGATTAGCTGAACCTCAGAATTTGTTATAGGCACACACTTTCCGGAAAATGCGTTTGTGCAAACTGCATTGGTGATAAATATCCCAATGACTGATGCGGTCTTTTATAGTTGTACCATTCTAAGTACTTTTGTAGTTTAACCTGAAAGACTTGCTGGTCATAGTAGATCTCATCTGTCCTATTGATAAACTCTTCTTGGATAGTTCTGTTAAATCTCTCGACAACTCCGTTTATTTTTGGTGACCTTGGATAAATGAATTGGTGTTTAATTCCCTCACTATCCAGATGACTATGAAAATACTTGAAAAACTCAGAGCCGTTGTCTGTCTGTACGGTATGTATGTGGTGTGGAGAGAGCCTCTCGTACTCTTGAAAAGTCAGTTTGGCTTGTTTGCTTGAAATGGTCTTCACCTTACTTACAAAGGCGAATTTGGTGTAAATATCAATGACTGACATGAAGTTATGCCGTATGCCATTAACATAGACCACAACGCAATCCATCTCTATAAATCCAGGAGCTGTTGCTTTGGGAGATTTTTTGGTTCTTTGTCTGGAGAACTTGTTTTTCCTTTTTGTCTTTATAGGTGTATCAAAGAACAAATTTCTTCTACTTATTACTTTGCTAATAGTTCTGTTACTTATGGATGAAATTCCTATTTCTTCTGCATACTGATCTAAAAATATTTTAATCTTTTCTCTGCCAATGTTGCCGTGCTGCTCTCTAAAATTACGTATAAAAGCAACCAGTCTCATGTCAGTGGTCATTCTCCTAACTCTCTTGGGACGAGTCTTTTTGGGAATAAGGGAAAGCAAGGCTTTCCCTGAAAGTTCATAAGACTTCTTCCAATCATAGAGAGTAGATTTTCCTATCTTGAAAGCTTTGATAGTAGGTTTGTAACCATATTGGTAATAATGTTCTAGTACATGGAGTCTAAACAAGCTACTAATCGAGAAAAGATCACAAGCTGATTTTGAAAAGAAAGCATCCTACTTATTAAGAGAGTTCTCTACAGATACGATCTGCAGCAGTATTCTTATAGATCTAGCCAAGAGACAACCTCTCTTGCAAGGTTATCTTGAACACAAAGGCACTCCATCAACTACAAATCTAATCGAGTCACTTAACTCTCACTTAGAGGCAAGAGTAAGACCACTTAAAGGCTTTGAATCTTTCAAACACGCTGATCTATGGCTTAATGCTTACTTTCTAAGAAGAAAAACAAAGAAATTCACTGATTGTAGCGGTAAATTTAGACGTCTTAATGGAAAAACGTCACTTGAAATTACTAAAAAACCAGGGATTGATTTACCAAGCTTTTTCTAAAAAAAGGTGACCGTTTTGGAACGGTGTCCATTTGATGCCCGACTTGGATTCGAACCAAGATTGACGGCTTCAAAGGCCGCTGTCCTGCCATTGGACGATCGGGCAACTTGTGGCAGGTATTGTAGCAAAGGACCAGGCATGAAACAATGTTGCCTTATGAGCCATCACTTCAATCCAAAATTATTAAAAGCCGCTGTTTATGGGGCTAATGACGGAATTGTCACCACTTTTGCGGTAGTTGCTGGCGTTGCTGGCGCTGGCTTGAGCGCAAACATCGTGCTTGTCATGGGAATAGCTAACATGATCGCTGACGGTTTGGCTATGGGATTGGGAGATTTTCTTGGAGAAAGATCTGAAAGAGAGATGGAAGCGGAAATTCATGCGAAAATTTCCAAAGATGCTGTCTGGAAGTCTGGAATGGTTACCTTTATTTCTTTTGTGATTGCTGGATCTCTGCCTCTAGTACCCTATTTTTTATTTTATGCTGGTTTGCCAATAGCCGAAAGTTCTCAGTTTAATCTTTCTATTATCTCGACGATTGGCGCCCTATTTCTTGTTGGCTCACTGAGAACTACTTTTACTAAGCAGGCTTGGTGGAAGGGTGGTCTTGAGATGCTCGCTATTGGGGCTATTGCAGCGGGTGCGGCCTATTTGCTTGGTGGCTGGGTAGAATCCATGATCACCTGATTTATTTCTCCAATGACTTGGGGTCCTTGGAAAATCATTCCAGAAATTAGCTGAACAAGATCAGCGCCGAGCTCAAGTTTTTTAAGGGCATCTGCTCCAGAGAAAATTCCGCCCGTACCAACAATGGTGAATCTATTTTTAAACATTTCCTTAGTTGTCTTGATATGGGCATTTGATCTATCGAAAGTCGGCTTGCCACTAAGATTACCTTTTAGCTGTTTCCAGGATCTTTGATCTTCCGGAAGTACGGCTGGATTATTTTTATCTTTAGTTAGATTGCCAAAAATGACGCCTTGGACATTGTGTTTATCGGCGACTTTGAGAAGTTCAATGGTTTCTTTTTGAGACTGATCGATCGGCATTTTGATATATAGAGGTCTAGTGAGTTTCAGCTTGTCCATGGCAGAAAGAAGTTGTTCCAGCCTTTTTGGGGTGGTGTACGGCTCTCCACCAAAGGTGTTTGGGCAGCTGATGTTGAGTTCATAGAGTTTGTGTCTGACATCCGAGTTTTCAAATAACAAAAATGATTGCAAAATATCAAAGAGCTGATCCTCTTCAGAATCAAATGAAGTGTTAGTGCTGGCGATGCTAATGGCGGTGGGAATGTAGAGAGGGAGTTTCTCTAACTTGGCTATAACAGCTTTAGCTCCGATGCTTTTTAGGCCTTTGTTTACCAAAAGTGCTTTTGAATTTGGGAATCTGCCTAAACGTGGTTTTTTGTTGCCTTCGTAAGGTTGGAGGGTCACCGTGCCAATGGTGTGCCAACCGAAGCCTACGCTTGGGAGAATTTGAGTCAGATCTCCGTTGTAGTCGAATCCAGCGGCAAGGCCGACGCGATTGGGAAAAGTGACTCCATCAAATCTTTTTTCCAGACCAGGGTTTTTGTATGAAAAGAAAATCGAGGTCTTAAATTTAGCGATTCCGATATTTCCAAAAAAACTGCCAACGTTCAACATTATGTGGTGAATAGTTTCGGCGTCGAAAAGAAAGAAGATTGGTTTGGCTATATTTCTATAGCAAAAACCTATGGTTTTCAGGGTTAGCCATTTTACTATTGCCGAGGATTTGCCATAAAACTTACTAAGGTAGATAGTGCTTATTATGAATAAAGTGCTTGAGGTGCCGGCTGAAACCAGACAAAACTTGCACCACTCGCCTATTACAAAGGCCATGATGCCTACTAGATAGAGCGAAAATAGGAAGCCTAGGAGGGTGAGCGGCCAGAGAAAATCGAAAACGGTGATTGATCTAACTGGAAACCACTTTGGCAAAGCTTTTTGAATTGATTTGGAAATTTGACCAGAATCCAAGTCGAGGAAATGCAGAGTCGAAAGTACGAGCACGGTTAAATAGAAAAACATACCTAGATAGGCTAAAGGAATAGGACCAATATGGGCCCAGGGACTATTAAGAACTGTGCCGCAGTCGAATCCGGTGCCGCAAGGAGGGATAATTTGCTGCGATTCATACCAGGAGATATAACCAGCATCAGAGATGCCGATAATGGCCAACGAAATAAGCAGAAGCGAAAGAAAGAGTTTCATATTTTTTATAGTATACCGCGCTACTTTTTTTCTAGAACTACATAATAGTTCAGATTTCCCTCTTTGCCGTCGGCGCGGTAACTATCGACCAGCTCTAGCCCAGAAGCTGCTACTAGCTGATTCATTTCTTTCTTGGTTGTGTGGTGAACATAACGAAAAGCAGCCACTCCCCTTTTCCAGTCAATAATATAGTCGTCCTTTTCGAGTTTTTGGGGATCAATACCAATTATATTAGGATCTACCTGCTTTTTGGCTAAGCGCTCCGCTGGAATAAAATCCCAGAAAGTGATGACAACTTTACCGTTACGATGAAGAAGCTCTCCCAGACCCGCAAAAAGCTGTTTTCGAAGCTCGAAGCTAGGGATATGATGAATGACGCCGAAAATTGTCACAAGGTCAAACCTCCGGCCACCTTCTTCTAAAAGTTGAGTATCGGTGAGGAGACAATCTACCAGATCAACTTTGTGAAGGCTAAAAGGAACATCAAGTTTTTTAAGGGTTTTTTTGGCATCTTTTAACAGATGTGCATTTCCATCGATTCCTGTGTATTCGAAATGTAATTTTGGAAATTTTTCTTTGAGAAATTTAGAAAATCTGCCATTGCCACAGCCCAGATCGAGTATCTGCAAAGGTTCATGTGACCTGTGTTCAAGGTGAGCTTGTAGGTTATTCCAGCCAGTCCAGGCAAAACTTCGGCTTTCGCTGAAATCACTGGCGGTTTTTTTATAGAAAGATGAGGTAAGTTTTGCTAATCTTCTAATAGTCGAGTCATTCATACTCATGCTCCAGGTATAATACGTCAGCATGGCAAAGTCTAGACCAAAACCTTCTGATGAGGAGCAAGCAGTATTGCTGCTTCAGGCTTTTTTTGCGGAAAAATCATTTTCTCTTGGAAAATTTGCTGCGATAAAGAAAAAATTCACTAAAGAAAACGGCGATTTATTCAGCAAATCAGCTCTTCTTAAGGTTTTTAGAGAATTCGCCGGTCAGAAAGGTTTGCCAGAGTTGTCAGAGGCGACGGTGAGTAAGCTCAGAATGAAGCCAGTTCGGACTTCGTCAGGTGTTGCTCCTGTGACAATATTGACAAAGCCATTTCCTTGTCCTGGAAAATGTATCTTTTGTCCAAGTGATATTCGTATGCCAAAAAGCTACTTGGCTGACGAGCCAGGAGCGCAGCGGGCGGAGAGAAATTATTTTGATCCATACTTGCAGACGTTTAATAGACTCACTGCCTTGCATAATATTGGTCACCCGACTTCCAAGGTAGAGATAATTGTTTTGGGAGGCACCTGGTCTTTTTACCCAGAAGAATATCAAATTTGGTTTATCAAAGAATGCTTTCGAGCTCTTAATGACTTTTCAGAAGAAAAGAACGACTCTGAAAAAATCATTCTTAATTATGAAGCTATAGAAAAGAGACTAGAGAACGCACTTGGCACTGATCCAGCTAAGAACAAAGCCAAGACGAAAAAGTTTGAGCTCGATGGCACAAAGAAAAGTAAGAGCTATAACCAAACAGTTTCTGAGCTTTACGTAGGACCTGAAAAACTCGCTGGGCTTTCTCAATATCAGGCTGCAACTTGGAAAGAGCTGGAATTTGAGCAACAAAGAAATGAAAATTCAAAGGTTCGCAATGTGGGCTTGGTGATCGAAACTCGTCCTGACTCCATATCTGAAGAAGAGGTTGTAAGGGTGCGCAGACTGGGTTGTACAAAGACTCAAATAGGTATTCAGAGTCTTCAGGATTCGGTGCTCGAGAAAAATCATCGAGGTCACGATGTGGCAGCAACAAGAAGGGCTATAAGACTTCTCCGCCAGGCTGGTTTCAAGATTCATGCTCACTGGATGGCAAACTTGTATGGCTCAAACCCAGATAAAGATATAGAGGAATACGATCAGCTTTTTAGTGATCCGGATTTTTGTCCCGATGAGTTAAAAATTTATCCCTGTTCTCTGATCCAGAGTGCAGAATTAATGCAGTACTACGAAGATGGCAGGTGGTCCCCTTACACAGATAAAGAATTGCTCGATGTAGTTTCACATACTCTGACTGCCACGCCTGAATACTGTCGTTTAACTCGAGTGATTAGAGATATTCCTTCGCAGGATATCGTAGTTGGAAACAAGAAAACGAACTTTAGAGAAGTGGCTACGAAACACGCAGAGCTTAAGCCTCATGAGTTCTCAGACATTCGCTCACGAGAAGTCAGAAGTGCGGAAGTTTCGCGAGAAGATTTGGTTCTGAAAACTTTTTGCTATAGGACAAATATTGGCCAAGAAGTTTTCTTGCAGTTCGTGACAAAAACGAATCAAATAGCGGGCTTTCTACGTTTAAGCCTACCCACAGAAAAATCGTTCATTAAAGAGCTTTCTGATCAAGCAATTATTAGGGAAGTTCATGTTTATGGGCAGTTAGTTGCGGTCGGCACTCACCAAAGCGGCAAGTCGCAGCACCTTGGCTTGGGTGGCGAATTAATGGACGCCGCTAAAGACATGGCTCGCGAGGCAGGTTATAAAAAACTAGCAGTTATTTCAGCTGTTGGAACAAGAGAATACTATCGTAAGCGCGGGTTTAAAGACGGCGAACTCTATCAGCACTTTGAGCTGTGAGCTATTCTTCTAGAAGTCTTTTGTGAGTGTAATCGATTTTTCGCTTAATAACTTTAGTGACATCAATATCTAGCTCGACTGCTAAAAGCATCAGGGATGCAAGGACGTCAGCGAATTCATCTTCGACGTTTTTGTGAGAAAACTTTGCGATTTTACTATTTCTCTGAAGATTCATGCTGGTGAGAATTTCGTCTGAAAGCTCTCCCAACTCTTCAACGATCTTCATGGTTCTTGCGAAAATGCGCTGTTGTTTATTCTTCAATGGCCAAAGACGATTAAGAATTTCAGCTATCTTTTTATATTCGTCAGTGAGGTTTTGGATGGTCATATCAGTCGCTATTGTACCATGCTTTCCAGATATGCCCTGCTGTGTGACTCTATCCAGCCCAGCCCAATTCCTGGGATTGTTAAAAGCTCACTTTCTGTTCTTGGAAAAAGATTAGCGATGAAGAGAAGTTGGAGGTCGGTGAGAATTGTATAGGGAGATATTCGAATGTACTTTCCATACTCCGTTCTCCAAAATGATAAGCTTTGTATTCTCTCTTTCTCTGTCTTATTCCACAGCGTGCGTGTAAGTGATGGTAAAAAAAGCTTTCGTTGGCAGTTATCACAGTTTTCGCAAGCCAATGACTTTTCTTCAGTGAAGTACTTGCCAATTTGTGCAGTTCGACAAAGTTGAGAAAGGAGAAAATTGTATAGCGACTGAAGTTTTTGTTTTTGATGTTTAAAGGTCAGAGGATTTGATAAGGCGATGTCTGCCACAACCTGAAAATTTTTTTCAAGTAAAAGCAGGAAGCACTCGGCTGGCTCTCGGTCTCTGCCTCCTCTTCCGACTTCCTGGTAATAGTGTTCAATACTTGCTGGAGGGTGCCAATGAACAACAAAGCGAATGTTAGCTTTATCAATGCCCATTCCAAAAGCATTCGTGGCTAAAATTATTTTTGTTTTGTCACTGGCGAAGTTCGCCTGAACGAGTGCCCTGGCCTCTGTCTCCATGCCTCCGTGGTAGTACTCTGTAAACGTGGAAAGTTTTGGTTTATAAAAATCAATGAACTGCTTCAGCTCCTCCACTTTCCTTCTGGTAGCACAGTAAATAATGCCAGATTGGTCATGAAATTTATCAAGAATCCGAAGTAAATGTATTTCCTGTTCGGCTGCAGTATTACAAGGAATGACATTCAGCGATAAGTTCGTTCTTAGCGGAGAAATGGAAAAAACTTCTGGTTCATCAAGATTAAGTACCCTAAGTATGTCCTGTAGAGTTTCTTTTGTAGCTGTGGCAGTGAAGGCGGCAATTTTTGGTTTAGTAGAAAGCTTGGATATATTTTTCACAATCTTTCTGTACTCAGGTCGAAAATCATGTCCCCACTCACTGATGCAGTGGGCCTCGTCGATAACAACGAGCGAGACACCTGCATTATTCAGAAGCTGAATAAATTTATTTTGCTTCAGTCTCTCTGGAGTACTATAAACGAGTTTGTATTCATTTTCTAAAATCCCTTTTTCTCTTTTTTCTCTCTCCTCTTTCGACAGACTACTATTGATAAAAGTTGCGGGTATTTTGGCTTCATTTAGATGATTAACCTGGTCCTCCATCAGGGCGATGAGAGGTGAAATAACCAGAGTAATTTTGGGTAAAAGTAAGGCTGGAATCTGGAAGCACAGCGACTTTCCAGTTCCTGTCGGCAAGATAGCAACGACCGATTGGTGTTCTAAAACTGCCTTGATTATTTCAGCCTGAGGCGATCGAAAGGTATCATAGCCAAAGTATTTCTTAAGAGTTTCTCTTGGAGTCACCCAATTACTCTAGTTGATCATCCTTTCAGGAAGCGTTGCGTAGATATTTCTTGCCCTTAATTTTATCTGGTAAGAGATCTTCTTTGGTGTACTGCTCGTAGCCTTTTCCATAGCCAGATTCTTTCATAAGTTTAGTGGGTGCATTTCTAATGACTAGAGGAATCGGTAGATTGCCAAGGTTTTCGACATCTCTCAAGGCGGCGAAGTAGCCATCATAGGCAGAGCGATTCTTGGCACACTTGCAGAGATAACTAACACCGTGAGCCAGGTTAATTTGAGCTTCAGGATAACCAATGATCTCAACAGCTCTGAAAACTGCATTGGCGACGACCAGAGCCGTTGGCGCTGCCAGACCAACATCTTCACTCGCAAAAATCACCATTCTTCTAGCGATAAACTTGGGATCCTCTCCAGCATGGACCATTCTAGCTAAGTAATAGAGGGCAGCATCGGCATTGCTGGCCCGCATTGACTTTATAAAGGCGCTGATGGTGTCGTAGTGCTCGTCTGCCTTCTTGTCGTACTTGATGAAGTTTGACTGGATGCTAGTTCTCACGCTCTCAAGAGTGATTTTGTCGTATAGAGCCATGGTCTGCTCTAGAGCATTGATGAGCTTTCTAGCATCTCCCGATGAATAGTTAATTAGCCACTCTCTGGTGTTTTTGGCTACTTTAATACTTTTCTTGCCGAGATTTTTCCAATGAGCGATTGCAGCATTAATAACTTCATTAAGATTTTCTTCAGTCAGCTGTTTCAAGGTAAAAACTTTCGTACGTGAAAGCAGAGCAGAAATAACCTCAAAACTTGGGTTTTCTGTTGTAGCTCCAATTAGGACGATTTCGCCCGTCTCTACGAATGGTAAAAGAAAATCTTGCTGGGCCTTATTAAATCTGTGAATTTCATCTAAGAATAAAATCGGCGGCAAGTATGATTGCTCTAGTGTTCGCTGCTTTCCAGCCTGAGCAATCAGTTCGCGAATGTCGTTTTTACTGGCAGACACTGCTGAAAGCTCAAAAAAGTCACGCCCTTGTTCTTTGGCAATGATTCTAGCGAGCGTTGTTTTACCAACCCCAGGCGGACCCCAAAAAATCATCGAAAACAACTTCTTTTTCTCAACGATGGTTCTTAGGGGTTTGCCTTCACCGACCAGATGCTCTTGACCTAAAAATTGATCAAGAGAACTTGGGCGAAGAATTGTGGCTAGAGGCATAGAACTACTGTAGCAGGAATTTCGAGTTTGGGAAAGATATGGGTGTTTAAGTTTGAAGGATTTGCTTAATTTTTTCTTTAAGATCTTCTGTAATAACGATTTTAACTAACCCTTTTTCTGGTTGGCCGTAGTAGATTCGACTTTCCAGTGGTGCTAAAAGAACCAAGGCAACAGCTGCCAAATCCTCTTCGCCAATGACCTCAACATGAAGAAATTTTTGTTCTAAAGCGATTTTTAGAGCTGCTGTCAGTTGTGTAGAAATTTCTCCTGCGGGATTTTTAACCTGAAGACTGACTTCCTTTGGTGAAATAACTGGTGGAAAATAGCCTTCGCGATTAATTAGATAATCGATCACCGCTAGGTCATATCCCCAGCCCTTGTCTCTAAATTTCATGAGCGATGAGTCACCGACCACAATGGCCGGCATGTCGAAATCTGGTCTGATCACGTATGAACCGACTGGTTTTTTAAACTTCGCTCGCTGTTTGGCAGATAGAACTATGGTCTTATCGAGCGCGTCTGAGTAGTCATTTCCGCGACGATCACAGTGTCCCGCCCGAATAGAGGTGCTGTTGAGTATCTTGCCGCCTACTTCTAAAAGCTTATGTTCTATGAGTGGCAAAGGTTCCAGCTTCAATTCCTGTCTCTTAAAATTAATAATTGTTACTCCCCTTCGAGAGTCGCTGGTGTAACAAAGAGCGTCGATTGTTGAATCTTTCGTGATAGTTGGTCCGTAAATATCTGTGAGTTCAAATACTTCTGCTTTAATCTTGTTAACTTTACAAAAATCACGAACAGTTTTTGATCGAACCTCAAATGTCTCAAGACTTTCTTGGTACTCTTTTTCAAGTTTGGTTGTGAAGTCATCACTACTGACACCGATAACTAACTCATTCCCATGTTTTGATGCAAAAGAAAGAAAAGATGCATGTCCATCGTGGAAATGATCAAAGGTACCGCCAAGGCCGATTTTTTTGTGTTTCATAGATGAATTTGATTGTATTTTACCAGAGTAAGGAAAATTATCCTGATCACCCTTAGAGCTGTTACAATTTAGCAACATGATAGAAAGTTTGAATATTTCAGAATTGCAAGATCTTCCGGAGGGTGTATCAAGAGTCGTTGACATTGAACCAGTAAATCCGAGTGATAAAAACCCCGTAATTTATGTTACTGGAATGGGTTCAAGTTTTGAAGTTGTTCAAGGAGTTTTAGAAGAGCTTCAAATGAAAGAAGAACTATTTGTGCCTTCTTTGACGTCAAGAGTCGGAGAAATGAAAAACAACCTGATGAGGGTATTCCAGAAGTAGTTCTAAGAAAAGCTCAGGCATTAATTTCTGTCTTAGAAGAAAGAGGATTCAATTCGGAAAACAAAACTAATGCAGTTGGTCATTCTGAAGGCAGTCTTGTTCTTTCTGCAGCTGCACAAATTCGTCCAGATCTTTTTTCTAATATGGTTTTTATTGATCCAGCGGGTATGGTCAAGAAGCATTCCCTGAGACAACTCTTAATGCGTCAATTGAGAGAGAATAAATCGTTAAAACTTAGAATAGAAGCATCAGAGGCCGCTGGTGACGAACTAGGACTCGGTGAAATACTTGCAAGAAGCGGTAGGGTGTTTGCAAGACATATATTGGGATCTCCTCTCAGAGCAATAAATGAACTTAGAGCCACATCAAGTTCAGAAATACATCAGGCATTAAAACAAATACATAGTCTGGAAATTGGAATTTCTATTATTCATTGTGCTGATGATAACGTGTTTCCAATGGATGAGTTTCAAAAAGCCGCCAAAACATTTGTTAAATCGGATGACATTCCTCCAGAAGGAGTTGACGGAGTTTACACCGTGAGAGGTAATCATAATGAAATTTTGTATAACTCAGAGGCGTACGCTAGAGTTATTGAAGAAGTGTTGACCGCTCTTGATAAAAAAAATCACTTGGGCTAGATACCTTGTTTAAAGATAGCTCTCCCACCTCTGCTCATCATTCAATTTTGCGTAATTATCTTATTAGGATGATAATTGTTTACATAGATAAGGGCAAAACCTGAGAAAGTAAAGATAACTGGGGAAATTATTAAAGAGTATTTAAGAGTAAAAAAATACAACTCATTTGCACTCCCTGTTCTAGATAAAAATTGAATCAGATATAAAGCTGGAGATAACAATCCTATAACATACCAAAATTGAAGGACCTTCCTACTCAGGATCCCACCGTTTTTAAATCTGTTTAAAACAAAATAAAGTACTGGAATCCAGATGAAAAGACTGATAAATGATGTATTTATGTAGTCAGTATAACCAAGGATAAATCTAATAATCAAACTTGTTAAAGATAACAATATTTGATAAAAAATTACTAGTTTAATAAATGACTCTACTTTTACTGATTTTATCCTTGACTTAATATTTTCTAAGTTTTTCATATTGAAGGATAATTGTGTTGTCGGGGAGACAGGACTCGAACCTGCGACCTCACGCTCCCAAAGCGCGCACTCTAGCCAACTGAGCTACTCCCCGATTGCAGGCGTATTATAGCAATCTTTGTGCCTCGGGTGGGACTCGAACCCACAAGGTCGTAAGACCATCAGATTTTAAGTCTAACGCGTATACCAATTCCGCCACCGAGGCTGCACTGAAGGATTATATAACACTGACATTATTTAGCCCATCGGATATAATGGCCAGTCTTCATGAAACAGCGCGCACTTTTTATTCTAGCTCTAGTTATGGTCGTCAATGCCTTGAGTTACGGGACAATTATTCCTTTGCTCTACCCTTTTGCTTCGAGATTCGGCATTAATCCGCTCGGTCTTAGTTTTCTTTTTGCTTCCTTTTCCTTATTTCAATTTCTAGCTACTCCAATTATCGGAGCTTTATCAGATAAGTACGGTCGCAAGCCGCTCTTGCTGATTAGTCTGCTCGGTACCAGTCTCTCTCTGGCCTTTTTCGCCTCCGCTCACGCAGTTTGGCAGTTATTCCTCGCCAGGATTCTTGACGGCATTACTGGCGGCAATATGTCTGTGGCTCAGGCTGTTATCGCTGATAAAGTTAAGGGCAAAGAACGTTCGAAGGCGTTTGGTCTACTCGGTGCTTCTTTTGGATTCGGATTTTTGGTAGGCCCAGCACTCGGAGGCCTTTTAAGTGGCTATGGACTCACAGTGCCATTTTGGTTTGCATCCGGTCTGGCTCTATTTGGTTCGATCTTAGGTTATTTTTTCCTTGAAGAAACGAATCCAAAGCATAAGCGAACACACTTGACTTCTGACATTAAGTTCATGAGCCCCGCCACGATGCTTGACGCCCTGAAAACTCCGATTGTGGGCGTCTTGATCTTAGTCACCCTGATCACTTCGCTTGGCGGAAATGCCTTCATTATTGGTTTCCAATCATTTACAGT
>Ga0210025_1001223_pt1 | contig 28698 bp, 21 predicted proteins | sample CryGeyme20150102_FD_183989 | JGI IMG/M metagenome (GOLD analysis project Ga0210025, IMG submission 183989) | Groundwater microbial communities from Crystal Geyser aquifers in Utah, USA - Crystal Geyser metaG 2015-0102 (SPAdes) (version 2) | ecosystem: Environmental > Aquatic > Deep subsurface >... | reverse complement strand
GACGCTGGGCTACGAGTCAGGCCTTGGCTTCGGCAGCCTGGCGAGTGGATCTTCTTCCCCGAAGTGGGAATAGTCGTATCCGATTTCTCCCGATGTGTTCCTGTTTCTGAGTGGGAGACGGGATGGTGCATTTCGGGTCATTCCGGTGACGTCGGATTCGGGTCTCCTTGTCTCACGTTCCCTTCGGCTGGCTCTGACAGGATTCGTTTCAAGCAGGAAAATTCTTTTTTAGTGAGTGCTTTCAACATTTTTCAGGAGAAATTTCAACGATGTCAAGGTCTTTATGATCCGCGAAAGCAATCTGCCAAATCTACAGGGCCGAATAGGGGAGAAATCTCTAGATGCCATGAGCTACAGCAAAGAACAAGAAACAGAGCATAAACGCCAGAAACGATCGAGCAATATCGAGATGGCGACACACGTGACAAACAATCTGTGATCATGGTGCTATCATGTGCAAAAACTGTTGACTAGTAGGTGTTGCGTCTTTTTGAGCGAAAAATCTTGGTGTTCAAAACAAACAAACAACTCCTCAGGACAATGAGAGCTCCATGCTCCCCGAACATTGCCAAATCGCTGCAAAATGATTGGGCGACTGTGCGATTTAACACAAAGACATTCAGTCATCTATTGATGTAGTACACGACACATCATCATCTGCCAAGAATGGGAAAGCGTGAAGGAGCTGCAAAATCGATGCGTTGGACAAAATGTGCGCCACATTTGTAAGTGAGCTGATCAACTGACCGTAAGCCTGTAAGCTTGGCGTCTTTCAAGCAGGTCAACGAACGATGATCACTGTGCGAATGCGCAGCTCCAGTGTTTGTCAACGAATAGGCTAATTTTGGTGGATGCTTTCAAGCTTTCGTCGCAAGTAGAGGCACGGAAAAATACAAACCAACAAACAGACAAATATAGACAATGAAGCCAACGCAAGTGCAACCAGCGAATCAAAACGACACGATTTTACCTCCTCATAATGCTATGGCTATGGAAGAAAAGCCCAGAGTGTTTATCAGGGATCAGGCGTATGCCTGGATACCAGGGTCGATCCAGGCAATCAGAGATGGCAAAGCCATAGTGAAGATTGAGCTTCCAAACAACTGGCATTCAAGCACTGTATTGTGTCAAGATTCCGGTCTCGAAGAAGTAGAGAACGCCTTGGTGGCTGTTGCGACAGGAAATAGTGGCAACACCCCCAGCGTCATGCGTTCTGTTACCTTGGCCTCCTATCCCAATGGACAGCTACCCCTGCAGAACAAGTGTGCTCAAAAGAGTGATATGACCAGTCTCCCGCATCTTCATGAGGCTGCAATGCTATACAACCTAAAGGAGAGACTCTCAAAACGTCAGCCCTACACCCGAGTCCGAGATGTGATCATTGCCATGAATCCCTTTCAGAAAATTGAAGAGTTGTACAGTTTACAAACACAACAATCTTATGCTGACAATTTGGTCTGGAATACTCAAGGTAAGAGTGCTTGTCCCTTCCTGAATGCTCGGCGGTTTCGAGCCGACACTAAAGAGTTTGTACCTTGCTTTAATTCTTGGTAGCTAACTGGCCTTTTGTGGGGGTTGTTCTGTGAATGCACACTAACTTTGCCAGACGAAAGGAAAGAAAACGATGGTCTGTTTGTAGATAATGGCAGAGTGGAGCCGCATATTTACGAAGTTTCGTGTTTAGCATACTGTGGGGTAATGTATGACAATCAGGACCAAACAATTATTGTTACAGGAGAGTCGGGATCAGGAAAGACCGAAACCGTAAATTCCTTGCTTGAACATTTGGTAACACTCGAATGCCTGGGTCCAGGGGAAAACGCAACAATTCCTGGCTTCGACTATGATGTGATTAACAAGTTGATCGAAAGCTCCGTGGTTCTAGAAGCCTTTGGAAATGCCAAAACACGGAGAAACTCTAACAGCTCCAGGTTTGGCAAGCTTATGCAACTGCAATTCGCAAATGACACTGATTACGGCAGATCAAGTATACCTTCATGCTCATTAGTTGGCAGCAGCTGTACTACCTATTTGCTTGAGAAAACGAGGGTGACTTTTCATTCGGTAGGCGAGAGAAGCTTTCACATATTCTACCAGCTTCTTGCCGCTCCAAGCGAGTTGAAGCGGGCTGTTTGGCCTTCCTTTGAATCCTCTCGACCGACAGAATTTTCATACCTTGCTCAGTTTGGAGAACGTAGTCTGGAAAGCCTGGATGACGCCAATCAATGGAACAGAACCGAAACTGCGCTTCGGGTCTTTGGTATCGTGGGAGAAGATTTGAAGACGCTACTACGCGCAATTGCGATTGTGCTGCAAATGGGAAATTTAAAGTTCGAGAATGAGCAAACTGCGAGCGGAGAATGGGCAGCAGCTGTGACAACGAAAGAAGAGCTCCTAAAACTCTCTGATATGATTGGTATACACACAGAAGAGTTGGTTAAGGTCTTGACAACTCGCGTAATCAAGACTAAGTCTGAAGAAATCCAGGCCCCGCTCCAGGCGGCACTAGCAAAGGAGTCCGCGAATGCTCTAGCAATGGAGATCTATGATAAAATATTTAGCTTCATCGTGCGTAGGATGAACGATCAGATGAGATTATGCAGGGACAAAGTTAGCGGAACACTCTCAGAAATCAGCTTGGTAGATATTTACGGGTTTGAGAGATTGGCGGTGAATCGATTTGAACAGGTGTGTAAACGAAGCTGGCAGTATTCATCCTTGTAACTCTTGGGTTTGACCCCCTCCCCTCCAAAACTCATCCGCCTACCTTCGTTTCTATCGCTTGACAGCTTTGCATCAACTACGCGAACGAACAGATTCAACAGAAGTATGTAGCCGACAACTTTCGTATTCTCAAGGACCAATACGATGAAGAAGGCATTGATATTTTTGATTTTTGTCTTGTTGACAATTCTGACGTACTTGAACTATTGGACGGTCCATCCGGGGTATTTATCAAGCTACAGGAAGAGTGCCTGCGACCTGTGGGTAATGATGAAGCGTTTGTCCGAAGGATGAAACAAGTCAATGAAACCCATTCTCGACTTATTAGTGAACAACTCCACAGCGCAACGGAGTTTGGCGTCCGACATTTTGCTGGTCCAGTGACCTATGATGCTGCTAAGTTTGTAGATCGAAACATCAACAGAATATGCACTGACCTACTAGCTTGCGCAGCCCAAACATCGAATTCTCTTATCCGCGAAGAGCTACAACAGGGAAACACGTTCAGCGGTGAGCCCGGTGAGCAAAGCATGTACGGAATGACAGTCATAGAGAAGTTTAGTACGGAACTACGAGATCTCCTTTTTGCCATGGACGGAACAAAGACGAGGTATATCAGATGCATTGTTCCAAATGAATTGACAAGTCCGGGGATTACAGACCACCTTCTGGTCCTGAGGCAATTGGAGTACGCGGGTTTGATGACATCGGTTGCACTGACCAGAGAGAACCTTCCAGATAGCCTTTCATTTCAGGCAATCATAAATCGATTCAGTTGTCTACTCGGCAACGTAGAGATTCAGAAGATGGAGTCGATGGAGAATTCTCAGCAAATTATCTATTTGCTCACGACCATCTTCATGCCCTCATTGCGTACATTTGATGATAAGCCGCTGTCAATGCCCTTCGCGTGCGGCAAGACAAAGGTTTATATACGCGCTGGAGCACTGGATCATCTTGAAAATTTGAGAAATAAGTATTTCTTCGTACAGGCCTTGGCACTTCAAGTACATGTTCGGAGGTGGCAAGCAAGATGTAAATTTCTCCGGCAGAGACGGGCAATTGTAAAAATGCAATCATTTGTTCGGAAGCTGATATCAATGAAAAGACAACGACGGGTGGAAGCGGCAGTGTGTACTTTAGGGGTGTGGATGCGAAAGACTCGAAGAAGAAAATGTTTGTTGAGCACCTTGAATTTCAAAGTAGATGAAAACTCGGCAGCTCGAAAAATCCAGTTGAAATTGCGCTTACTACTCAAATCCAAAAACCAAAAGGAAACTGAGCGACGAGTAGAGGCAGCCGCCAAGATTCAGCTGAGGTGGCGCTTGGTGCGACAGCAGCACATAGAGTCTAGGCAACAAGGAGCAGCTAAAAAGATTCAATGCAAGTGCCGTTCAATGCTTTCGCGCTTTCAAGGAATAGAAGAGTACCTGGCAGCATCAAAGATTCAGTCCAAGTGGCGGTCGATACTTGCAGTGTACGTGTTAAAGATAAATTTGGCAGCAAGAATAGTCCAGTCCAAGTGGCGGTCGATAATCGCAAATGCTCTCGTAAAGATGCATCGGGCAGCAAAAAGAATCCAGTCAAAGTGGCGATCGATACTTGTAGCAGCGATGTCCAAGAGGCATCTGCAATCTGCCATCACAGTCCGAGCAAGATTTCGACCACAAAGAATACCGGCGAAGCTATTATCAATACAAAACGAGCCCTCATTGGAAGTGAGCAATACGCCGAGCGACGATTTGATGAACGAGACAAATGAGTTGCCGGGCATATCAGAATTAGAATTGTTGAGGGACGAAAATGCGGCGTTGAAGTGGCAGTGTTCGTTGTTGGAACAGACCAGAAAGGGTTATTCTCAAGATGAAGCGGAATTATCATTTCTCAAAAGCGAGAACGCCGCATTAAAAACCCAATGTGCTGAGTTACAAAAAAGGTCCCATGAGATGACTTCTGAGATTCGTTGCCTACGCGACTGCGAGGCAAAGGCAAGCATAGAAGCCAAGGCAGGTGTTGAACGCATACAAGAAATGACAAGAAAATTAGCTAAATTGAACCAGCAAATCCTGCAGAACGAAAGTACGCACAGGCAAGAGCTAGAGCAACTTCAAGAATTGCTCAGCGAGGAAGAAACATTACACGGAGCAGAAATCCAGAAGACAACAGCTCAACACAAGAGAGAAATTGCCCTGCTAAAAAGTACCAACGACGCAGCCTTGAAAGAACAGCTCGAACACCAAGAAGAGAAGTCTCGAGCAGAAAAGCAAGTGCTTTGTAATATCATCGAAGAAGCGGAGGGGATTCACGAAGAGAAACTTAAAATCCTGAAGGAGGAGATCGAACAAGGCCAAGTCCTTCGACAACAGTTACAGTCGCAACTAGATGCCATGCGCGATAAGTACGAAAATGATATGAAAACTGCTGCAGAACAATATGCTCTGAGCTTGAGTGATATGAAAGCAGAAAAAGTGGCCGCTGAAAATAAATTGGTGACGGAGGAAAACGCTGCGAAGGCAAAGCTCCAAGAAACTCGAGATGAATTGGAACGTATTAAAGCGGAGCACGCCAGAGAAAAGCATGAGCTTCACGACGATCTTGCTGTCGCCCAGGAGGCGCAGCAGAAGTTGAGATCGGAGATAGATCAGCTGACGAAGGAAAAGGAAACAGCTACGGCCGCGCTTAAGAATAAAGACTGCGAGTCTGCTCGTCTCTACGAAAAAGCTCGCGAAGATCAACTTAAACAGGACGTGGACATAGCCGAGAGTAAATACCGCGAAGAGATTCAAGAGCTTTCCGAGAAATTGTTTTGGACTCAAGAGGCAGAAAGGCAACTGAAATCTGAAATTAGTGAAATGGAGAGCTCTCACATAGAAGAGCTTGAGAAGACAAAGAACGAAATCCTCGTTGACTTTCACGCTGCGAACACAACTATTTCAGAATTGAAAGAGAAGCTTGAGATGCAAAAGCAGAAATATGATGGCGAAAAGGAACAGCTTTGCAGGGTGCTCGAAGAGAATCATAACGAACAAGTGCGGAAACTCGAAGAGGTTCAACGTCAATTGAAGGCAGAACTCAACAGGCTGCAGGCTACACATGCCGAAGAGATCGAGACGTTAATGACGGAGGCGCTAAATTGCCGCAACAATGATCAAGAGATCCAAAGTCTAAAAGACAAAATGCAAGAGCAGGAAGAAGGGTACAGAGAAGAACAGGCAGAACTTCGCGCCTTGGTGAAGAAACACCCGGAGAACGTACACGAGCTGAAAAAAGAGCTTTGTGCTACTCAGGAATCACACATAACGTCTCTACTCCATATCATATCTGAGCTTGAGCATGCACAAGCTGAACGAAGTGAAGTGATGGACATCATGTTCCGAGAACTTGAAGCGGTGGGCAGGGATAACGACGAAAAAATCGTGGTATTTCAGAGAGAGTTGGCAGCGAAGTTTAATGCTCTAAACCAATCGCCCGGACTGCCTGCAATTTCTGAGGAAGGAGACGGTATTTCATGTAACGAACCTCTTACTGAGCAATTCAACGACACGCTTCACAAGCTTCAGCTGGCTGTCAAACCAGCCAACTTAATGTATATTTTTGAAAAGTTGAAGAAAAAGCAAGACTTATCCATTGAAACAAAAGTGTTAACGGAAATTCATCGACTGTCTATAGAGCTTGGAGAATTGTATGCGAAGAAAGACCAAGAGCATCGACAAATTCAACAAGAAGTAATCACTTTTGTTCAAGGATTCGCTTCGCCTTCTGAGTACCGTCAGAGTATACTTTCAAAGGCGAACCTTTCCGCATTCCCCAAACCGCTACTGCATGAGTTACAGCACCAAGTAGAAACGACTGAGAAACACAACCGCAACCTCAAAAAGAATTTTTCTATCGAAAGAAACTTGGTGGTGGATCCCATAACTTCACCTGTTAAGGTAACGAAATCAGTGCAAGAACCTTTCCAGTGGAAAACTAAAGACGCCAAGTCTTCCGGGAGGTTAGCAAAAAAATCTAAGTCAACAAGGTACGCTGAACGGAGAAGATACCTACAGAAGTGAAACAATCCTAAGCACCGAGAAAAGGTCCTAGAGCTCAGCGCTCATATTTCCTAGCTAGCACTAGGAAGGCAAAATTATATCAGACTCAAACCAGATCGACCACCGTGTGGTGCTCTCGTGGACTAGAGTTCAGGCGTTACTGTAGGGCGGATGAATCGATTGCGGTAAAACTGACCTCCGGAGCAGCAAGCAAGTACAGTAATATATTTTCACTACGGCAGGGCGACTTCAACTGCTCCACAATTCCAACACTGAACGGCAGCATTTTCGAGAAAACCTTCTCGACGCTCAATACAGTACGCCAAAATTGCAAGCGCTTTGGTGTCTTCGAATGTACAGTCCAATCAATTCCAAACAAACAACCATCATGTAGCAAAACAAGGTAGGAAATGACCTGTACAATTTTTTGCTAAGCCATCTCACTCCTAGGTACAACCAGAGCAATTGTAGCCAACGATACTCCTGAGTGCGAATGCTGTGCTCGATTTAAAGTTGTAGCTGTCACATGTAGTAGCCGTTCCAAATAAGCAGTAGCAGCAGTAGGTATGACGCTTACAGGTTCAGGCATCGACCATCGTCACACAGAGAGCACGCTGGTTGTCGTTGTATTGTACAAGATCCCGTGTCATAATTTATTTCTACCAAAATGATTTCTTACCCTTGTCCAAGGCAGGACTATCCTTACAGGGTTTCATGCTTGGCTTATCGCTATAAAAGCATTCAAATATTGGTTCTACCGAGCAGCACGGCGCAATGAGACTGCCATGCTCGATCGCTTCTTCTGTGCCCTCTTCCTTCCCGAGAATCTTAGAAGCAGTGCTACCGTGGCACGATTCTTGCAAATACCAAAGTCCCATCTGTCGAAAAAACTTCTCCTTGTTGTCCTTATTTGCCGTCCAGCTCATGTGAAATAAGTATGGCTGCTCTTTACCCGCTATCAAGTCATGCATGAAATCATGTCGGTTGTGATAGGCATGACCTCCAGGGAAATCATTTTCGTCCCGACTCAGTACCTTGACTTTCAAGCCGTACCTTATCGCGAACAGCAGGGAAAAAGAATGGATGAAGGAGCGAAGGAGAGGATCGTGGCGAGTGAGCAAAGCATTCTCAGCATCCAATAAACAAACAGTCCATCAACCACATCTCTGAATGACTTACATGGACGCAAATTCGCTCAAAAGAGAGACAAGGGCGATCTGATGCGACTTTGTAGCAATAATCAAGTCTCCACCAAGCAAGAGACTGTTAAAGAAGTAGCGTGTTTTGTCGTTATTTCGTACGTAGTACATTCCCGTATTGGCAGAATAGGGCGCATAAAACAAGCCACGGGATCCATCATCCTGGAAATAGATGTCGTGTTGGTAGACAGGCGATGATTTGTCGTGGAAGAAATCCAGTGGATTCCGGTACCAAGCAATGTCGACATCCTGGAAGAGTACATCGTAACCCAAGAGAGCAATTTGCTGCACGCAGTATACCTTGGCCATCATCATGGCGGCAAACGTACGATCTGCATAGCGCCCAGCCGCCTCTTTCGGAATATCCTTGTAATTTTCCTTGTCGTAAAAAGCCACCAAACCCAGTCCTTCAGCCAGTTCTTTGGTTTCCATGTCCGTACAAAAGACCAATACAGCCGATAAGTCGATATTCCGCGATCTGGCGTTACAAACAAAATTCATGAGCAGCTCGCTTTGACCGTAATTGCAGACGAGCACAATAACAGTATTGTCCTTGGCCACTTTGGCTGCCAGTGGTTTCAACTCTTCCAACACACTATCCAATGTTTGCAGATACGTGGATAATGATTTCCAGTATTCGGCAGTTTGCTCCTTTGTGGGCGCCTTTGCCGAGGTCCGACCAGACGTTTGTGCTCCTCGGTTAACGAGACGAAGTGGGGCCTTTGGATCGAGTTTCTCGCCCTCCCTATCTCCACCCGGTAATCTCATAAATTTCTGCATGTGATACGATCGAAATTGTCCCATCATGGCAAAGCACTGTCGTTTGTCTCCCGGTTGTGCCAGTATCAGGTTGACAATATCACAATTTTCGGTCGCTGCTTCAATATCGTCCATAAGTGGTATTGGTCCACTGGACGCAATTTCCTCTGCCATGCCTGGCACCGTTTTTGGTAGTGCCGCATCGGACGAGTACAGCAGAACTACCCGATCGTTCGATGGCTTTGTTGGATCTAGTGGCACTCCCACATCAAAGCGCTTGGCAAAATCATCCCGCGGTACCGTAACCAGTCCCGCAGCAAACGACGCAGTACCGTCCGGAAATCGTGATCCTTCCAGTCCCTTCTTCAGTCCGTCAATTTTGTCGGCCTGATGGTTGATCCGATCAGCCATGACGCTCTCGAGATTTCGACATTCGGAACATTCGGGATGCACAGTTGTGACAGTATGAGCTCCTACTAAGATTCCCACGTAAAAGCAGCAAGCACCAAACAGAAAAAATGTTACAATGGATTTGAGGGAAGATGCCGAGTGCAACGACGACGACGACGACGAGGAGGAGGAGCCGTGTCTCCTATGATCATATTTAGGAAGCATAGTGCTGTTCGTGGCTTCGTGAGGAGGTTATCTCGTCGTCGGAGCAAATAACATGGAAGTAAATAAGTAAGTAAGTAAGTGACTAAAAGTCTCTACTGCGAATGAACGGTTTAGCGCAAGTTGATGATAGCTATATGTTAAAAGCACAGTTTTTTTGTGTGATCGGCATCATAATACTGTAACTTACCATTGAGAATGAATGATGACCTTGTTAAAAACTCCTCGTTTAACTTTAGGGGTGGGGTTCACTGAGTCCAACTCGGACAGATGATGGCACGGCAGGCGAAGTTTAAAGAGAAAATGCGCGACCGTGCATATTCATGATTCAAGATTTGAGTCGAGTCGTGGTGCGAAGATTGCAAAACCAAACGCGATAGTCTACTACCAGTACTACAAGTAGTAGTCTCTACTACTAGTACTAGTAGTGTTACTAGCTAGCTAGTGGCCGTAGCTAAGAAGCGTACTCTACCAGGTACTAGCTAGCTAGCTAGTAGTAGTAGTAGTAGTAGTAGTAGCTTCAGTATCGATGAACAACGGAGAACTCATCCTCCAACCGCAACAGCTATTTTTTCGAAACTTTTACACATACGCATACGAGTACATCTACTTGAGCGAGTATTGCTACAGTACTCTCTTTAGCTCTTGCTTAGCTACATCCACTATTTACTCGAGCTATAATAAAGTAAATAGAAGACTAGTCAGAGAAGGACGGACGGCATAGAACAGGATCTGAAGGTGCAACTAATAAACTCCTGTACATCTAATCTTGAAAAGCTTCGCAAGACTTGAACTGGCAGTGAGTAAGTGATTACAACAATGCCCTCCAAAGCCTGGTTGAAAGATGCCAATGAAAGCGAGGAACAGGACCGCATCCTCGTGGTCGGACGGCCCAATTACAACCGAATCAACAATATGGTTCGAACTTCCAAATACACGGCTCTAAACTTTATTCCGATTGTAAGTTTTAGTTAGTCGTTACTTGCTTCTTGCTTCCGTGTCTGTGTATATTCCCCCAAGGCATTGCCCCCCCCCCTCCTCCCGACTGTACTAAACTACTATACTATGCTGAACGCTTCTGCTGCTAACCTTTCTGCTTTGCTTGCCTTGTCCCGCACACCCATTTGCCCGGCCTCACAAAAATCTGTCACTACAATCACCACGAACAAAACAAAACACACCAGGCCGTGACGGAACAGTTTCGTCGTTTTGCCAATCTTTATTTCTTACTGATTGGATGTATCATGGCGGTGGGATATTTTACTGCAGCCTTTCAGTCAGCTGTAAATCCTTGGACGACCCTCGGTCCCTTGGCGATTGTCATTTCTTTTTCCCTGCTGGTGGAAGGACTCTCCGATGCCAAACGCCACAAGAATGACGATGAAACGAACAACTCGCTTTGTGTCATTATGCGACGAAGCGATGAATTGGAAGCCGAAGCTGGCGCCGAACGAGAAACAGACTTGGCAGATGGGAAGGATATTATCATCGACCACAACCAAAGCTACGCCGCGTGGACTCGGAACGACTCTGACCGATCAGAATCTGTTGCAGCGGGCACCGACAAAACAACCAGAATTTGCTTTCAAAAGGTTCGTCGAATGGATATTCGTCAGGGTCATTTTATTGTGGTCAAAAATCGAGAAATGGTGCCAGCGGATATGGTTATTTTGGCCAGCAGTGCGGAAAATGGAAGCAGTTACATTGAAACAAGTTCCATTGACGGAGAAACCAATTTAAAGCTTCGAACGAGTCCACATTTACCAAAAAAAGTTTTGAAGCACTTGCGAGACGGTACCCCGTTGGATCGCATGGAATCCGTCAACGAAAATGACTTGGCGGAAGAGATGAACAATGCAAGAATTGAAACTTTGGAGGATGCCGCTCGACGTGTCGCGCAATTTACGGCCCTCTCCTTTCCCGATGGAGTTTGTGTACTACTTAGTCCTGATTATAAAGGGGACACAGACATTCACGACGGAAAGAATTTGCAAAGGAGAGGAAGCATGATGGATGTTTTGATAGCCAACGCAGCTCGAGATGCTGGCAAAGATTATTTGAACAAGGGCGTCGTAACTAATAAGAACACGCGCTATGTGGCAGCTCTGACAACAGAACCACCTAATCCTCATGTCAATACGTTTTCGGGGAAATTAACAATTCCTCCCGTCGAGAAGGATGGTCCCTGTTACGATATTCCGCTGGGCGCTGAAAATATCCTCTTGCGGGGAGCGGTGGTCCGTAACACAGAATGGGTCATTGGTATTGCCGTTTTCACAGGAACCGATACCAAGCTGGTTCGCAATTCCTTCAAGACGCCATCTAAGTTTAGTCAGCTTGATAAGCTTATGAATCAAACTGTCATCTTGATGCTTTGTCTGATGGGCGCCATCGTCGCATACCTGGCGACTCAAGCGGTCATTACAACCGCACAAGAATTTGACAATTTATGGTGCGTTTCTTCTCATTGTAGGATGCACCACGAACGAGCTGGCAACGACCACATAAATGTTCTGACACTTTATAATCTCGTTCATTTTTCCACAGGTACGTGGGTTTCAATAAAAATACGTCCGAAAAGTGGCCCTACCTGCCCGATCTAGCCCCGCCAAGTTGGGAGTCAACGCAAGAAAATTGGGTGCAAAAGTTTTTTTTGTTCGTAACGTTGTTGAATAATATGGTCCCACTGAGTTTATACGTGACAGTGGAAGTAGTTACTTTTTCCATGCTGTGGCTAGTCTATGTCGATTTGGACATGTACTGTGATGTTACCAACACCCGTGCTGTCGCTAGAAGCACCATTATTACAGATTTGGGCCGTGTTCAATACATCTTCTCTGACAAAACAGGGACCTTGACCCAGAACGTGATGCGCTTCAAGCGTTGCTCTGTGGATGGTATGATGTTCGGAAAACCTGTTGCAAAGAGTCGGCCCGGAGAGGAAAACGAAGAGCGCTTGTCACAATTTCATCCTCTAAAGCAGCTCTTAGTGGGCAAAATGACAATTCCAAAAGGCCCCGAACTGGATAGCGAATCCGGTGAATATGAAGTGAAGGCTGGAAAAAATTTAACATTCAACGCTGAGATGTTTCTTCGCGTCATGAGTTTGTGTCACACAGTCGTTGTCGAAAAGGATCTCGATCAGAAAACTAAGGACGCCGCCAAATTGGCGGAGAAACAGACGGCACAAACCTCGAAGAAGTCATGGTTCGTTTGGAAGAAAAGCAGTCATAGCCAACATCCTATCGACCCGGAACCGACAACTATTCCAACCGACGCAGGTCCCGAAGAGGTCGATCCCACAGCAATTGGCCCCGACGGTGCCCCGTATGGATTTGCCTACCAAGCGGAAAGCCCAGATGAAGGCGCGCTGGTGTCAGCTGCCAGTTGTACCTTTGGATATCAAGTGATCACTCGTGATTCTAATGGCATTCGCCTTCGCTCCAAGTGGCCTTCCATGCTTTCTGATCCAACCATTGTCGAAGGATTGAAAACCGGAACCAAGACACTACTGACTCTGGCAGCGGAGAGCGCAGCTAACGTTAACTACGGGGGCGAAAACTACAAAGACGTTGACGAAACGGCGGATGATTCCAGTGAGGAGACTTGGCAAATTCTAGCCGTTAACAAATTCGACTCTGACCGAAAACGAATGTCCATTCTCCTTAGATCGCCTCCTGAACTTGGTTCGCTGCCCATTCTTTTCTGTAAAGGTGCGGACTCTGCCATGCTGGATCCTGATGTCTGCACCGGGCTCTCGGGAGACTCTGATCCCGATGCAATGGTAAATAGGTTATCTCGAAGTGTAGCAACCGATGATGAAAATAGGTGGGAATTAGCCCAAACCTTGGGCCTGCAGGTGCACCTTGGCGACTTTGCGTCGGAGGGGCTTCGTACGCTTGTCCTCGGTATGCGTATCCTCAGCGATGAGGAGTGTGCTGAATGGATGGAAGAATTCAAAGCGGCAGCCACTGCACTGAAAAATCGAGACGAAAAACTCACCGCGCTTGCTAAGAAGATTGAATCGCAAATCTATATTGTTGGTGCCACAGCTATTGAAGATAAGCTTCAAGTAGGCGTCCCCGAAACAATCGCTACATTGGCGAAAGCCGGTATCAAACTTTGGGTACTGACGTATGTTGGTATTATGTCGATTTTTAGTTTCGTTCTTGGATTGTTCATTTGCAGTATGCTTTCCCCTCACCTCATCTCTCAACTTTTTTCATGAACACGACTTCAAAGTGGCGACAAGAGAGAAACCGCTATTGAAATTGGTTATTCTACACACGTTCTGACGAACAAAATGCACGTGACAGAAGTCCCAGACAATGGGGTAGAACACGTTCGCACACAGATGGCTATGGAATTCATTCGTCTGGTGAAGCTTGGAAAACTACCAGAGTACCAACGCAGAATCGTGGACGAGAAAAACGAAATGACATTTTCATCCTTTATGTTTAATCTCGGAAAATTTCACCGCTCCATCGCACGCGCAATGCGAGGAATTTTTTATCAGATCTTTTTTATTTTTCATATCCGCAGAGTCTGGGCAGAAAATCACCTGGAAGACCTTCGCAAGGAAGAAGTTGCTGACCTGAACCTAATCCAAGATCACGTTCGCTGGCGGAAAGTCCGAGATCGAGCCGACAAGATCATTGATGACTGGCAGAAATCATCCATTGGGGTCCAGCAACGCCGTAAGGTTAAAAAAACTCGCGGTGAAACTCGTTCTGAAGACGGAACTTCTCTCGCTTCGGAGCAGCTTCCGAAAAGCTTCATCCGAGCACAGTCGGCAAGGAATATGCTAAACAGCCTTGCTAGCGACGGCGCTCTCTCTGAGGCCGATCGACGATCCCTTGGGCTGGCAAATATCACCGCCGCTGGTCATTCTCATCGCGATGGAGAAGAACCACTCGTGGACGAAGAGACGCTATCTCTTCAGAGTTTCTTTGACGACCCCAAAACCAAAATTCGTGGAGACTATGACAAGCGGAAGCGTACTTTGTTAGAGCGAATGTTCGCGGTGGACAGAAGTGTCCGAAAGGGAAGGCTAACGAAGCATATGACGAAGGAGAAACTGGCAACTATAATGGAGAGGCAGGAAACAGGACAGCAGCCTGTTGTGACCGATTCGGAAGGCCCACGAGCGATCGTCATCGAAGGTGCAGCCTTGAAGCATCTTTTAGGGGACCCTGAAATGCAAGAGATCCTCTTTGCCGTCGCCAGCAACTGTGAGGCGGTCATTGCCTGTCGCGCGAGTCCTAAACAAAAGGCCTTACTGGTAAACTTGGTGCGAAATAATGTTGTGCCGGAACCTGTCACGCTTGCTATAGGCGATGGAGCCAATGACGTGGGCATGATTCAGGAAGCTCATGTTGGAGTTGGAATTTCGGGAAAAGAGGGAAAGCAAGCTGTCAACGCCTCTGACTTTGCGATTGCACAATTTCGCTTCTTGGAGAGCCTAATTCTCATTCACGGACGTTGGGACTTTCTCCGTCTCAGTACAGTTGTGCTGTTTTCATTCTACAAAAATGCCGCCATGGTTGGTCACGTCGTCATATTCACAGGGCAGTCTGTCTTCAGCGGAACTCCTTTGTTCGATGAGTGGATGATCAGTGTGCTAAACTTTGTCTGCGCTTTTCCCATCCTACTGCTGGGTTTATTCGATCGATCACTCAGCAAGGAATATGTGCGGAAGCATCCCGAGACCTACGACGCGACTCGAAACAATGAGTCGATGGCCATGCGAATGCGTCTGCGGTGGATTGGCATATGTTTTGTGCACATTTTTTCTTTATACTACATGTCAGTTCTCCCGCACCAAGACGGTGGAGGGTATACCTCAGCATATAAGGGACTCATGTCGGAAGACTGGTCTGTTGGTGATGGTGAGGGAGGAGACTTGAAAAGTGTAGGTACAGTTGCCTACACCAATATTGTCGTTCTTTTAGGCTACAAGGTCCTTTATGAATGCAAGTCAATTATCCATGGCCATTGGCCTGCTTTTACGTGCCGCAAAGATGTTGGAGAGGGCTTTTTTAGCCGGGTCGCTTGGACTTGGCAGGGTGTGCTCTGGGGTTCCTTTTTGTTTTATGCATTTTTTATTTCTGTGTACAACTTTTTGGGGGTCAGCGGGGCAGGCCTGTTCTCTGACTTTGTGGGTGTTGGCGCTCACGTCTTTCGAACCCGTACGCTGTCATGGTTACTGCTTATTTTTGTTCCATTGGTTGCCATGCTGTTTGATGTCGCATTAAAGGTTTTTTCGAACATGTACTACCCCACTCAGACTCAGATTCATCTCGAAAGTGAGTTGTCTTCGTTGTATGCGATTTGTTTTGCTTTCTTTGCTATTATTTTTTGTTTTTCGCTTATCCTCATCTCATTGCTGTTCATTTTCTGCGCCCCCTTTCCAGTCGAACGCAAGATGGAACAAGACAAAAGACGATATGAACGTGAAGTCTCACGGCAGAATGGCAGCAGCCAATAGATTTTTATCCGTGTAAAGTGAAGTCACTAAGTATGAATACTTCAACACTGTCAATACTCCCAATACTTTTGTTTGATTTGTGCACTGCTTGCTCGCACTGTGATCTTGCACCGGATTCGTATCGACGTTTGAATGAGCACTTAGGGCTATCATGTTGGATACAGTACTATTTAGGACTTTAATCGTCACGACGAAACAAGAGGCCGAAGCCGATTCGTATCGACGTTTGAATGAGCACTTAAGGGCTATCATGTTGGATACAGCACTATTTAGGACTTTAATCCTTTTTGAAATAGATTTTGTGCGCTTCAAAAATTGAGAATTCAATTTTGTTCCGCCCGGGTTGTGGATTGGGGAGCGTTCTCCTCCCTTTGAAGTGGGATTGAATTCGTGCTCCTATTCTAGCTATTACTCTACTACTACTCGTCCAGCTAGCTGATCTATGGAACACCTTTCAACTCCGCTCGATCGATCTGACATAGGGCAGAGAGTTATTAGAGTTGGGTTGGGCAGAGTTCCGACTCCAATGCTTGGTTTACTACAACTCGGATTCGGAACGAACATGTGTGCTACTGAATGCATTTTTCCATTCCCGATCAAGACTCTCAGCAGACGAATACGCTCCTCTCTGTGCATCCACTCAAAATAATTGCTGTACCGAACCAAGAATAAATCCAAGTCAAATAATAATGATAATGTCACTAGACTATCTCCTGATAAGATCTGCAAGCCTCACATGTGTTTGCACGTTGCTTTTTTATAGAGCATGACCACCCTTCTACTCCGGAAAAAAATATTAGTAGCCATGATTTGGATGATATCCTCCCCCAAGAAAGAATTGTTGGTGGCTGCCCGTAGTTTCCATGCCTCTTCTTCATGTTTTGTAACATCAGCGTTCAGCTCACAGGGTATTGCACGTTGCAAAATATCGTCCGCAGGACCAGCGCTCTCGTGCCATCTACAGCTTCAACAAGCTGACAGCACAGGAGCAAGAATAAATAATCGTTATTTTGGCTTCAGTCGATCACTGCATTACCAGCAACCAAAAAGGGGCAAATCCCAACCCCAATCCCGATCGAAACAAACCCCCAAAAGACTTCGAATCAACCTGTTTAGCAACAGCGATTCGTATTTACAACAGCAAGAACAGGAGCCAGCGCCAGAAGGAAAATTCAGAAAGAAGTCGTACGATCTCACAAACAAGAAAAAGGAATCGAAAAAGGGCAAGGCTCAGTTGTACAGAGCTGATAGAGTCCTAGCTAACAGAAGCGGTAGGACGAGATCGGAGTGCTTCAAACTTTTAACGAGACACGCCATTAGCATTGTAGAAGAAACTAATGAAACACCCGGTACAAACAGCAGCAGCGAAAGTAGAATTATGGACGAAGATATTTCACAACTCATGTTTCGAAAACTCCGAGGACCCAAGGAACGAATCCCTATGAATGCTCGCCTATTCATTCATGAGAAATTCGAAGTGCCATCTTTGCCTCCACTCCTGACAGTCTACCACAAGCCCAAATGGGTTTTGTCGACCATGGGAGAAGATTCGCGTGGTAGAAACAATTTACAGCATCTCGACTTTCCTCACGCCAACCAGATGCATCCAGTGGGACGTTTGGATTACGACACGTCCGGTCTCTTACTGTTTAGTTCGTCGGGTGCCTTGACACAAACACTGCTGCATCCAAAGTACGAAAAGGAAAAGGAGTATATGGCTGTTGTAACAGGACTTGTCAATCAAAAAGAGCTTCAAGAAAAATTGCTCGAGGGGGTTCAATTGGTCGATGTGTCACGGTCGGCCAAACGAGAACAAGAGTTGGAGGCTAGCTCATCATCCGATGCGCACACCGAAAAGCGCACCTTTATCACTCGAGCTACCATCAATCAAGTGGAACACGTACCAACATCGGACGTACAGCCTTACCTGCAAGACATACGTGCCAATCTACCATCGGAGTACAACCAAACAGATTTGAATCTGCGTGGATACATGGATGTTTTTGATGCTCAAGAATTGAGTCGAATCAAACTGGTAGTGCAAGAGGGCAAACACCGTATGGTACGGCGCATGTTGGCAAGCTGCGGGCATACTGTGGTATCGTTGCAGCGAGTGCGCATGGGAATGATCACCTTGGGAGACTTGAAGGAAGGATCGTTCCGGAACATGACCGAAGACGAAGAGGCATGGACGAAGAGTTTGGTGGTGGACTCGTAAAAACAGTACTAGTACTCTACCATCAGCTATTGGTACCTAGGCGAGGATTTTCCGTTTAGTTTAAAGCAACCAAGCGTGTACCTACCTGCAGGAACCCGATGTCTGTTGCTATTAGTACCTAGCTCAACTGGCTAGTCTTTGCAATTGTTCAACTGCAGCAATTTCCTCATCTGAGACTACCAATACTACTAGCACTAGAATGACATTTGAAGCTTATTTTATGACATTACCTCTTATCAAAATCTCCCTTTGTAAAGGGTTCGGACCACGCGAGGCGTCACGGCGACATGATGTTCAATATTGGCTTTTCGTTCTTCGTAGGCATCTCCAGGAGTTTTAATGTATAAGTCTGAATGTACGTAGGTAGCCATACCTCTGGCATCATGTTGTCCCTTTTCCGTTGGTGGAATCCAGTATCGTTTTGGATTCCCTCGCTTGGCATCTGCCTGCTTCTCTTTATTGTCTTTGGTTTCCATGGCAATCCATTCGGCAGCTTCTTGTCCCAATCGTTCACGTAGTAGTTCTGCCGCATCGATTCCCTTGACAAACATGATTTTATTTCGAACTCTGGCATCCAAATAGGGAGAGATGAACTGCCACAGCGCATTGAAAATAAATGGTGGGTTGAGGAGAATAATTGTATATAGCATTTCGGGGTGATGCTGCAACAACCTGGCCGTGACCACAGCCGTCTTTGGATTTTGATCTCTGAAGCTAAAACCGTCAAAATCTACTACCCAAACGCATTGTCGACTATCGGCTCGCTGGTTGTATCCTTTATGTCGTCGCATTCGAATAACTTTGGAGAAAGCTTCCATGATCAATTGAGTATGCTCTAAATTATCGTCGGCATCAAATCGATCGTGAGCTTCTCGAAAACACGTATATCCGATCGGTCTGCCACCTTTGTCGAGTCCCACAATTCTCATGGACAAGGCCAATGGATCCTTCAAGGATTTGGACGACTGCCAAAATTCTTTGCCAGCCGGGTCCTCATGTACGCGCCAATGAAGCGTCGATGCCAATTGTTCTTCAGCTTTTTTCAAACTCCAGGATCTGGCGACCAAATACCTACGACAAGTCTCGTGGTCCAAGAAATCCCTGTCGTGAGGATGCAGACCTTTTCGAAGGAGAGACATCCGGTCGTAAAGTTCTTGAATCATTTCTAATTGATCCAGAGACAATTCTTCGTTATTGCCATTGCCAGCTCGAGCAATATCCAAACGTTTAATGGTGTCCAGGGCAAATTCGTGGTGTTGGTGTTTTTCTTGTATTTCGGATGGTGATTTTGCCGCCGCATTGTCCGTGGTGCTCATTCCACTGCTGCTCCTTCTACTCAGGATATGCGGCCGCTTACGTTCGTGTGGACTCATGGTGTTGTTTTTATTGTTGATGTTGTTGTTGATGCAAAGTGTAGAATACTGTGTCGGTGTGTTGTTGTAGGTGTAGAGGCACAGCAATTTTAATAATGATGATGTGTTCATGAATTCGTTTGGAAGAGCTACGTAGCAAAAATAAAATTCAGTTTCAAAATGTTGACGCACACTATGTCGGAGAGGTGCGAGTTCGAGAGTAAGAGGTGGTGGTCTACCAGCTAGTAGTTTCCTAGAGTAGACTACTACTGCTAGCTAGCTAGTAGTAGCTACAGCAGCTACTAGTAGTATACTGGTAGTACTGTACGTACTAGGCAGTTGCTACTCGGAGTAGTAGCTAGTAGAAGAAGTAACAGTAGTAGCTAATCTAGCTAGACGATGAGAGTCTAATACTAATAATAGGTCTATTCTCATCAATTATATATTGGTTTGTGGCTCTCTGACGTGTATCTCCTCGAGAAGCTGCTCCAACTATTCTTCAGTACTCATCTTCCGTTTTCATTTCTCGTGTAGCCATCTCGGTTACATCAATATCAGTACGAGTATTATCCTACTGTTAGGTAGGTGCACGCCAGTGTCATGAGCATGCTTGATGAAATGCCAATACGGGGATATCTCCCAGCACTTGCTCTCCTTTTTTGTGTGTGTGTGTCATTACAGGCATTGCAGGAGCAGTTGCGATCCCGTGTCGATCGAGCACGCGCCTACCTACGATCGACCTACGTGTACATACCTATGTCTACTTCTTAGCCTACTAACAACTCTCTCTGTCGACCAGGTATCTATCTATCTATATCTATCTATCTATCTAGATAGATAGATAGATAGATAGATAGATTTTGATAGATAGTAGCACTCCGGAGTATGTAGATAAGTTTTTATACGCGCCCGTATTCATTGCGCAAAACCTCCTCTCACATCAAACAGCCCCTCGAGTGGGGTTCTCTATTCGAAATGCTTCTTTTCTGGTGGGCATAAAAAGATGTCGCATTCCAACAAGGCTTTGAAAATTGCTTCTTTTGGTGGGACAACGGTCGCAAAGATAAGAAGCAATTTTTGAGCAACAAAACCCCCGATCTCCTCCTTGCGATTACCAGTACCGTACTATGCGTGAAATCCTATACTTTGGGATCTATTCCCATAAAAACGATCGCAACGTTTTAATATTGCTGAAACGAAAATGTCGTCGTTTCCTGCAATTATTGACGGCTCATCAAGGCCTTTTAACTCTAGTACTAGGTACCTGGTGTACCTGGTAAACTTAATGGAATAGGCCAAAAGATAAAGACTTAACAAATATTCTATTCTTTTAAATGATTAACAATAGTGAAATCTTGGTCGTCGACAAAAATATCTTTGATTTTCAGCTGAATGACTGCGTGCATGCACATTCGCAACCAATCAAACATAATACATCATTTTTGCAATCATTTTGCACCTTTTACATGCACACCTATTCTTGCTATTATTTATTTTCAGCAAAATAATAATAATAGTTGTGAAGTTACAAAGTTACTCTGATCTCCTCTGAACATACTTGTTATTACTGGATAACTCTCATAACTGGTAGACTTGTTATGCATATCGGAGTGTAAAACAACCAACCATCTTTTTTTATTTCATTTATAACAACCGCTTTCTCTTTCTAGATACGATTGACTTCGCAAGCTCGACTGGAACATCCAATCCTTGCGCACCAAACGGGAGAAGGCGAACCGCGGTATAGGCAGACATCCACTCGATTCATCTACCTACTTTACAGGAGAAACATCGCTCGCGCGCTGGTACACACACACACACACGTTTTAATAAAATATGGGAGGATACGACGATGACCACAATCGTCACCATGATGAATTTGGTCGCAGTAGGAGCAGCCATGGCCACAACAACAACAACAACAACAGCAGCAGCCACAACAACAACAACAGCAGCAGCCACAACGAAGGTGCCATTGTCCACATGACAGCCAATCTTCACCACCGACAACACCACGACAACAATCGATTTCATCATGGCTCAAATCCACACAATGATGATGAGAATCATTATGGAGATGACGACAATCATCAATATGGACCAACTACTAGTAGCAGTAACAGTAATAGAAATTACAATCGTGGAGACGACCGAAATCGCCAGGACGCTTTCAGCAGCAGCAGGAGCAACAGCAACAGTGGATTGCAACCTGGAACTGTCGTGAGAGGCAACGTCTGTCGCATGGAATCGTACGGAGCTTTTATCGAATTTCGTTTGGAACAAGAAGCGGGACAGGGATCGAATACCAAGTACCGTGGTCTGGCCCATATCAGTCAACTGGCACCACACCGGGTAGAAAAGGTAGAAGATATTTTGCGGGCCAATCAGGAAGCTTACGCCGTTATTTTGGAAGTTAATGGTCCTCCCGGTCGGGAAAAGATTCGATTGTCCTTGGTTGGTGTGGATCAAACCGACGGAACGTTGACGCAGCCATCCGATTTGACCGGAGGACGTGATCGACGAGGAGGAGGAGGCGGCGGCGACGGTGGCGGAAGAGGAAGAGGTCTTCGCGGAAATGATTATCGCAACTTTCGGTTGCTGCAGGACCGCGCCAAACAACGACGCGAAATGTTCAAAGCCATGGTCGAACGGTACGATATACATTGGTGGGAAACAAATGGTAAGGGGGGGGAAACGGATGAGTCTTTACCTGGCATGTTGCGACTTTTGTGGTCTCCCAGTCCCGAACCACCCAGCAGTATTGCCAATGCAGCAGCTGCAGCAGCTGCAGCTGCCGCAGAGAAGGTCTCGACTACCGACTCTGACTCTTCCTCATCAGAATCGGAATCGGAAGACGACCGTCGTAACCGCAGCAAGCGCAAGCAAAGCAGAGGACGCAGCAGCCGCAGCAGTCGTCGAAGACGAGCTGGAAGGAGACGTCGACGATCACAGTCGAGTAGCAGCAGCAGCAGCAGCAGCAGCAGTTCTAGCTCGAGTAGCAGCACCAGCAGCAGCGGTGATTCCGAGTCATCGTCGGGATCCAAGTCATCGCAGTCAACATCGACCAACAACAGTCGAGATAAGAAACGTTCCAAGTCCAATACGGAACACGCAGTAGCGACAGCAAATCCCGACATTGCTACCATGAATGAAGACGAACTCCGGGAGGCGCAAGACTTGAGACGAGCTCTTCAGGGCAAACACAAGGATGATGATGGTGACGACGACGACAACGATTTTGGGCCTGCTCCTCTGCCCAATGCCGGTGCGGGTAACGCCGCTGCCGGAGGTGCTGCTGGTTCCGAATACGGACAAGCTTTGTTGCCAGGAGAGGGCGCAGCCATTGCACAGTACGTACAGCAGAACTTGCGTATTCCCCGTCGTGGAGAAATTGGATACCAGGGTGATGAAATTGAATCCTTCGAGAAACAAGGGTATGTCATGTCGGGTTCTCGTCATGCCCGCATGAACGCCGTCCGTATTCGAAAGGAAAATCAAGTCTACTCGGCAGAAGAACAGAGGGCACTGGCGTTGATCACCATGGAAGAAAATCAGCAAAAGGAAGCCCAGCTTATGGAGGACTTTCGAACCATGCTCAAGGCGAAAAAAGCTAAAGTGGTGGCTCGAAAAGACGACAAATCGGGCGATGCGAAGTAGTTGGTACAGCACAATGTGCATGAAAATAGTAGAACAGAGCTACATGGACGTCAACTATGTGTAGAATACTAAATGGATATGAAAATGCTTCGCTGTTTTATAATTTGTTTATTAGCCCGTCTTTGGTGGAAGGACGCTTAGCTCTAAGAATTGAATATCTAGCTGACGTGAATGCTGCAGAGGTGGTCGCCAATCATCATTTTTTTGCATACTGCCAACCAACGTCTATCACTTGTTTTATTTGACAGGCGGGAAAACTCGCTCGAGCTCACCAAGACCCTGCTTGAGGTGGACGCTCTTCAATTCCAATTCCGATAGCGTCTTCGCGAACGACTGCAGGCGCACAACCAATTGGCCGACATCACTCGTTTCATCCAATCCGTCCAGGTTGAAAGGAACGGTTACATTTTCGTTGAGGATAGCTACCGACAAAGACTCCATGTCATCCATCGCCGTTTCGATTTGCTGCGTCACGATCCAGCTTGCCTCACGGGCATCGTCATGTTGATTGGGCGGGAAATCTTTGGCGGCCTGGTATATTTGGTCGACCTGATTTTCTAGCGTCGCCAATTCCCATTCCATCTGTTTCTGGAACGTTTCAATGGTAACAAAGGACGCAAAAACGTCTTCTTGATTCACCATAACCGTCTGTACGGTTTGCGCTAGTTGAATGAGAGTCTGCGTCGAGTCTCGAATGATATTCTCGCTTTTGTGGAGATTCTTGACTTCTGATACGTAGTTTATAGTGTCAACCTCGAGCTCATCACGGAACATGTTCAAAATTTCTTCCACGGGACAGTCCTTGTAGTTATGAGGAAGAAGCTTCCAGTCGATGAGACTAGCCTCAGCTTCGGCTTGCAAGGCACACGGATCAGTCGCGTGGCTGCCCTCGGTATCATTATTGGAAAATGCGCCAGAAGCAACAGCACGCTTCTCTTTGAGTGCAGTATCGACGTTGTCTGTGTCACCAACCTTCGTTGCTGCCATCGTCCCATTAATGTCACCTTTGGACTGGTCGGTGGCTGGTGTATCCATCGGATTCACTGCATCTGGGTTGGCGGTAGCTTCGGTCGTGATCGACTTGATAGTGAAACTGGATGTCGTTGGCTTGGCTGTGGAATTGAATGGAATACTAGTTGTAGCCTTTGCCACCGTTGGCTTGCTGGCCGTTACTTTCTGGACGTTACCAGATGCTTGTTTCTTGAACCCAAAATCCTTTGGGTGGATCGTAGAGGTAGTCTCAGTGCCGTTTTCTTCTTCGACTGTCTCCACTTTTGGAGGACGGTGTGCTTTAAACGACTTCTTTTTCGAAGATGGAATTGATCCATTGAAAGGAAAGCCCTGATCGCCGTCAGCGTCGCTGTTGAGTGTAGCGTTTTTCTTTGGACAAGGGCTTCCAAACATCGTGGAAGCACCAACATTTGCGTTGGTCGACGAGAAAAGGCCACCGCCTGTAGCGGCGAAACTTGGCAGAAATGCATTGGCGGCTTCCGAATCAGAGTCATTTTTTGTCTTATAAGGCGTTTTCTTCCGTTGCTTCAAGCCCGTCGATGAAGGCTTCGGCGTGGATCCGAATTGAAACGAGACGCTCTTTTGCGGTGTACGGGAGTTAGCTTGGGTGATGTTCGACGCCATGCTTTTTGCGTTGGTGGTATTGCTGAAGGGGTTCTTGCTTGGGTTTTGAAAGTCCATGGTGAAAAGTGAAAATCGAAAATCGAATCGGAGAAAACAAAAATGAGAAGATTCTGTTGTTGTTTGCTCTGTTCGAACAGTTGCTGTTGCTCCCGTATGTTTCGTGACTCAAAAACTTCTAAACGTCGACAAACCACAATATGATTAGAGTAGACTACAGTAGACTACTACAGTAGACTAGTCTAGTAGTAGTAGGTCTACTGGTCGACTTCTATTTACTTTTTCCTTGACATAAATAAGACATGTAAATCGGTTCTAGTGTATTGTATCTATTTATTGTAAAATCTCATACTGCCAAAGTCGCATTGCCTCCGAACCTCCATCATTGCTAAGCCTCATTGATGCCAATTGACCTTCCATATCATCCAATATTATCTCTATTTTTTATATTCCGCCTCCATGCTCACAATTTGTTCAAGAGAAACCTTGTCCTTCAATACAGGTCCTCCTGGTGGTGAAGTGCTTCTTTCGGCACTTACGTCTGTTGGAGAGGATGTCTTGTCCAACCACGAATAGTCATGCATACTTTGTGTGCGCCGATCATGCTTCGCACTTGCGTCACCTCCCAACTTGGAATCTTGGTATTGACTTGTACGGTTCTCAAGACCCTTGGCCTCTTCCTTGCCCAATGGCTGTGCGGCACCTGCTATGAGACCACTACGCATGAGCATAGTCCGAATCAAAAAGTAATACTTTGCGTACTCACTCGCCGGTACTCGTACGTCAAAACCCAAACTCTTCAGCAAAATTAGTTCCAATTGATTGACTCTTTGCAGAGTAAACAGGGACATTCCGTTTGACTGTGCCGAAGCCACGTTCGAAAAATCAACTGGAAAGAAAAGCAGAAAGACAGAAAACAACGTTAGCATCACCGTGCGCGCCAAAGCATACACCAAACATAGCGCTACCCAATACAACCAATCTCACCATTCCACATGGACAAATCGTCCCAGACTTTGCTCGCCAGGACCATGCACGAAAAGAGAATGGACCTCCAATTCTCTGGACCAGGACAAATGTTGGTAGTTTTGATTAATCGCTCCACGTAAATCAACGACATGATAATGGTATCGAATTCCATTTGACTGCGACTGTAAAACTCTTGATAAAATTCTACAATTTCATTCAAACTTGGAATTTCATCTTGTTGGATATTGTTCTTCCAAGAAGCAGGTAAGTGGTATCGATCGTTAAAGATTTCCATGTCCAATGGTTTGCTCATAACCGATACGGGCGATTTGTCGTGTTGGCCAGCAGCCTGCACCAAATGAGCGCGGAAGACGCCACAAACGCACTTGACGGTCGAGTCTACGTTCGGATTGGACATGGTATCATTGACGTAAATGGTTCCACCCGTATTTCGGCGCGCGTGATTCCTATTGCTCATGTTCCTGGCAGCTGTGCTATTTTCTGCACTGTTCTCGGGGCTACTTTCCGCCACGGCTTGAATCTCGGCGCGCAGATTCTTTCCATCCAAGAGGTGCTCACCGGCCAGTGTATCAAGCCCTTCGGATCCGGAACGTAATGGAGGCAACTTTGGGTTGCCATTGCTATTGCTGTTGGTTGCGCTGCTAGGAGGCAATCGTGGCTTGGTTACGGCAGATTGAGACGCATTGTTCTGCTGTTGTTGGCTATCTCGCACATCAAATCCCACTCGCCGCGATCTCGACCGACTGCGACTTTTATCTTCCGAATTATTTCGGCTGCGGGTCGCCCCTGGCAAAGGTGGCCGCCCCCGAGAAGAACTTCTCGGCTTAGTGGTTGTTGTGTCGCGTACTGGCAGTGGTTGCGTCGTGGATATTGGATGTGGTTGTTTCTGTTGCTGCTGCAGGGCCCTGTGAAATTCTTCTGGACTGACCACGTCGTGCCTCAATTCTGCTAAAACGGTATCGTCCATACGAGAAAATGTTCGTACCCTCGGAGCATTCAAGGGTGTTTTAATGGGTTCCAGGGGAGGACCCGTCGGTTCCAAATTCGCAGGAGCAATTCCGGGCACCAATTCACCTCTGGCCAAACTATTTTGAATGTTGTTTTCCATTTCCCGAAAGAACGCGCGATCGCGTTTGCGACGTTGCGCCTTCTTTTCTTTTTCCATCTGCCGTACCTCTCGTGGCTATTATAATGAAAAGAAAACCAATGAGAAATGAGAAGGATCAATTACATGATAAACATACAAACAATCACACAACCAAAACAGTGCTTACTTTTTCCCATTGAGTTCGTCTCGAAACAGAATCGTACCAGTACGTTCGTCCACTGATAGGATCCACCGCTGCTTTCCAAATGGGCGCTGGCAATGGTTGCCAAACACCGGCATTCTTGTCAAGAGGATTGAAATGATCGTTGGTTCCCTGGCTCTTACTTTTACTGCTGCTGCTACGGCGTCGACTGTCACTTCCGTGACCACTGCTGTTTTGTCCGTCATAATATTGCCTATTATTCTGACGATCGTACTCTTCGTGACTGGATCTTCGATTGCTACCACGCGTCGAGGAAGATGGTTCTCGTTTCTGTTGTATCCGAGACGAGGGTCGACGAGGCAAGAGACTCAGAAAATCCGAATCCTCCAAAAGTGGAATGGCATCCCAGAAACTCAAATCGCGAATCAAGTTTTGCATCATCGCTTCGGCCACTTCCACTTGTTTGGCCGGAGTAGAAGAGGATGCGGTCGTCGATGTCGAGGATGTGGATCGAATACTGTTTCCTACTGCCTTTTCCTTCTTATTGGCCAGACGGAGCAGCTGCTTGTCGGCAGCATCGTCTCTGAGAAACATACTTTACTGTAGTAAGTAATATTATTATAATAATATGCTGGTGGTTGGAAGCGAACCAGTGTCTTTGCGGGGCATTCTTCACTCTTCACTGTTATATTTTGTCTCTTTTGTTATTACTACACGAGCTCTTCCTCTCCTCGCTAGAAAATTCAATGCCGAAGCAGTCTAATAAGTTGGATGCTACTGGTAGTATTTGGATAATCTTCGAGGTTGGTCGGGTCTTGTATTGTACTTCAATAATATTTAATATTATTTTGTTAACAAAAAAACATTGGATTGATAAGCCATGTGTTGATGATGAGGTTAGCTGTACGTGTTCTTTTCGTCGCGACTCCGAGTTTTAGTTGCAGCTGCAGACGGCAACGGTTTGAAGAAGGCCTAAATAAATGTTGCGCGCTGAGTCTTGATCGGGAATCAATAATGAAAGGAGCTGCATTCTTGCGGATTTTTTAGCCGGATCGATGGTTAATTACGAACATGATAAAAATTGGGTAGAGACTCTACTACTAGTAGTAGCTACTCTAGCTACTAGTAGTAGTTTTAGAGACTACCAGGTACCAATATTTCAAAAACTCTTTATTAGAGGTCTATTACCACCATTTCCGAGATTTTTCTGTCTCCAGTTTTGGATAATGGAAACTCGAGAATATTTTCATTACATTTCTCTAAGTATTTCAACCGTTAACTTTTAACAGTCAATTTGTCTAGTTACCTTAGTGATGCTATTTTATTAATTAAAAATAAAATGGCCAAGCAGTTTTAAGCTAGTATTTAGCAGGTAGCTGCTGAACCACTTTAATTTGATTCAAATGAACAATTCGTCTAAAATATTATTTGTACACCCCTTTAATTAAATTCATTATTCGAATAATAAACGTATTGGTCTATTAGTGTATTAAAATAAAATGGTCAAGCCCTTTTAAGCTAGTATTTAACAGGTAGCTGCTGAACCACTTTAATTTAATGATTCAATAGTATTGGAATAAACGTATTCTTCTATTATTAGTGTATTAGTGTATTAGTGTATTAGTGTATTAGTGTATTAGCGTATTAGTGTATTCGTGTATTCGTGTATTCGTGTATTCGTGTATTCGTGTATTCGTGTATTCGTGTATTAAAATAAAATGGTCAAGCCCTTTTAAGCTAGCATTTAACAGGTAGCTGCTGAACCCTTTTAATTTAATTCATTA
>Ga0210025_1001213_pt1 | contig 28830 bp, 23 predicted proteins | sample CryGeyme20150102_FD_183989 | JGI IMG/M metagenome (GOLD analysis project Ga0210025, IMG submission 183989) | Groundwater microbial communities from Crystal Geyser aquifers in Utah, USA - Crystal Geyser metaG 2015-0102 (SPAdes) (version 2) | ecosystem: Environmental > Aquatic > Deep subsurface >... | reverse complement strand
TATCATTCCTTTACTAATTGCTGCTACATTTTTCATAAAACATCGTTTACAAAAGAAAATCAGCACGTATTTTTCTGAAAATTTACTCGAGCAACTCTATGTTGGTCCTTCTAAATGGATTCGGAATTTCCGATTTATTTTTGGGATTCTTGGTCTAACCTTGGTCATTATTGCACTTGCGGGGCCAAAAATCGGAACCGAAGTGCGCGAAGTTCAACGTAAAGGTGTTGATGTAATGATTGCACTAGATGTTTCTTTGAGCATGAAAGCCGAAGACGTTAGTCCAAACAGATTGGACAAAGCGAAGTACGAAATAAACAGATTATTAGACCGCTTGAAAGGCGATCGCGTTGGCTTAATCGTATTTACGGGCGAAGCTTGGTTACAAAGCCCAATGACGATGGATTATTCTGCACTGCGTTTGTATTTAAATATTGTTGATACTGATCAAATGCCAAGTACAACAACCAATTTCGCTTCGGCCATGAGCACTTCAATTAGAGCATTTGAAGCTATCGAGAAAGAATCTAAAGGCGCTAAAGTTTTATTAATTATCTCTGATGGAGAAGATTTTGGAGAACCTTTTGAAGACGAATTATCTCGCGTGAAAGATGCTGGGATTTCTGTGTACACTTTAGGCATCGGAACCATTGAAGGTGGAACAATTCCTATTTACGACAGCAATAAACGACTTTTAGGCTATAAAAGAGATAATGAAGGCCGTGTTGTGGTTTCTAAAATGGAAACAGGTGCATTAACACGAATTGCATCTAAAGGCGATGGCGATTTCTACCAAATTCAACGTGGTAGCGAAGGCGTTGATGGATTTATTCAAAAAATTGACCAATTAGAAAAAGGTGAATTTGCGCGCCAAGAGTATGCCGATTTCAAAAATCAGTATCAATATTTGGCGGCTGGCGGTTTGTTGATGTGGATTTTAGGACTATTACTACCTACACGTTCTTCAAAGAAAATTAAGAACCAAAACATCTGATTTTTTTCATTGTGTAAAAATAACAGATCCTGTTTTGCTTTTCATTCTCAATCCATGAAGCTCTATGCAAAAGAGGATGTTTCCTAAAAACCTCTCAACTCTAACCTTTCACCTTTTATTCATTTTCTGTTTTGAGCCCTATTTTATCTTTTTAATGAGTTCAATTTTGGGTATTTTCAGGCAAAATTTTTAAAAGCGATTTTTTAGTAACCAAACCCCGATTTTTATGAACATTCATGAGTATCAGGCCAAAGAATTACTCAAATCTTTTGGCGTAGCAGTACCAGCTGGAATTCCTGCTTTCACTGTTGAGGAAGCTGTTCAAGCTGCAGAAACCTTAAAAGCAAGCGGATCCACTTTATTTGTGACTAAAGCTCAAATTCACGCAGGTGGACGCGGAAAAGGTCGTACTGTAAAAAGTAATTCAAAAGGCGTTGTCTTATGTAAAACTGTTGAAGATGTAAAAGCAACAGCCGAAGCATTACTTGGCGATACACTCGTAACCATTCAAACTGGTCCAGACGGACAAAAAGTTCAGCGTATTTACATCACAGATGGTGTTGATATTGCGAAAGAATTTTACCTCGGTATAACTTTAGACCGTGCTCGCAGCCAAAACGTAATTATGGTTTCTACCGAAGGTGGTGTTGAAATCGAAAAAGTGGCTGAAGAAACTCCAGAACTTATTGTTAAAGAATGGATCGAACCAGGACAAGGATTACATCCAAATCAGGCTCGTCGTTTAGCTTTTGCATTAGGTTTAAGTGGTGATGCATTTAAACAAGCTGTTAAATTTATCACAACCTTATATGCGGCATTCGAAAAAATGGATGGTAGCATTATTGAGATTAATCCACTTGTGTTAACTCCTGATGGAAACATTATGGCTTTAGATGCTAAAATCAATTTTGATGATAATGCATCGTATCGCCACAAAGATTGGGCTGATTTACGCGACACAAGCGAAGAAAACCCATTTGAATTAGAAGCTTCGAAATACAATCTAAACTATATCAAATTGGATGGTAACGTTGGTTGTATGGTTAACGGAGCTGGTTTAGCGATGGCGACTATGGATATTATTAAATTATCCGGTGGCGAACCTGCAAACTTCTTAGACGTTGGCGGTGGCGCGAATGTAAATACCGTTAAAAACGGATTCAAAATCATTCTTAGCGATCCAAACGTAAAAGCTATTTTGATTAATATTTTCGGTGGAATTGTTCGTTGCGACCGCGTTGCAAACGGAGTTGTTGAAGCCGCAAATGATCCTGAAATCAAAGAAAAATTAGCTTCTGTTCCTGTTATCGTTCGTTTACAAGGAACAAATGCAGTTGAAGCAAAAGAAATTATTGATAACTCTGGCTTAAATGTTATTTCAGCCGTTTTATTAAAAGAAGCTGCTCAAGCAGTAACAGAAGCTTTAGCTTAAGTAGAAATTTCTTTCTGAAAAAATTAAAGCCATTGAGTAATTGATGGCTTTTTTTTGTGTATTAGTATGATTCAATCTCTTATAAAGATTTTAATAAACTGAGTTCGGGTTAAATATTAGTTCAATTATTTTAATCATAAATTTGAATAAGTATTGGAGAACCTGCATTTGCTTTTTGTGCCAACTATAATTTAAAACCAAGCTAGGCAGAGATTATGGGTCAAGCCCATAATGACGAAATTAATTTATCCCAGTTTACATATTTCTATCTTATCCCGAACTTAGGTTTTTACTATGATTCAATCTCTTATAAATATTTTAACACAAAACTATATCTGAACTCCATTTAATACACTTTCATTATTTCGTCCAAGCTTTTTCTTTTTATATCAGGAACTTTACAATCTGAAGACGGATAACCAACTGGCATTAATAAAATTGGCGTTTCGTTTGCTGGTCTTTTTAGAATTTCATTCAGGAACTTCATGGGATTTGGAGTATGAGTTAAGGTTACTAAGCCTGCATGATGAATCGCTGCTATTAACATTCCTGCCGCAATTCCTACTGATTCATTAACGTAATAATTTTTCTTTTGAACTCCTTCTACCATTCTGTAACTCTCTTTAAAAACAACGATTAAAGCAGGAACGACATCAATATAGGTTTTCACTGAATCTGTTCCGAACGGAGCTAAATCTTTGAGCCAATCTTTTGTAAAACGTTCTCCGTAATTCTTTTTTTCTTCTTCTTCAGCGGCTAAACGAATTTGATGTTTTATTTCTTTGTCTTTCACTAAGGCAAAAAACCAAGGCTGTTTATGTGCTCCACTTGGCGCAGTTCCTGCAGTTGCAATTATGTCTTCCAAAACTCCATCAGGAATAGCTTCATCTGAAAAAAAACGAACTGAACGACGCTTATCTAATTCTTCGTAAAACTCTTTAGCTCTTTTCTGCATTTCAAGACTTGAATACGAATCGTGAGCGTAAGGAATAAATGGGTGTTCGGAATTTTTCATAGGTGTTTCTAAATTTTAATCATCAAAATAGAAAAATAGGAATCTTTTGATTACTGAACTCCTCAAAATTTTCAGCTCTAATCAGCTATTCTGATGAAGCTATTTGTTTTGAGATATTTGTTCGTTTAGAATTTAGATTTTTTGTCATAATTCCTAAAACCCACCGAAATGTTATTCTATATCCAATTTTTGTCACTATCAAAACAATTCGTATTTGTCTGATAATAATCTTTCAAATAATCAAATATTGACGTTTTTTTGCGAAAATACACTTTTTGAGTAATCTCACAATGAACTTTTGAATTTGTTTTTACTTGAACACCCTCTCAATCACCCTCCGACTAAAACCATTTTTTAAATAAAAACCCTTCAGGAGGGAGAAGAGCTTGAATTTAATTCTTCTTAGTACCGAGATTTTGATTTCTAAACCCCGACCTAAATCTTCACCTAAACTCCCACAAAAAAAATCCTGCCCTGATTTTATGAAATTGTACTTTTAGATTGCACATTTTCACCTCTTCAGAACAGGATAAATAAACTATTTTTTCTACTAAGAAGAAAAAACTAAGATTTTTTGCCTTCTACTGGGCAAGTGCTCATACCAAACATGGCATAAAGTGGACAAAAACTAACCAAACTTGTCGCAGCAAAAATAAATGCTAAGACTACTAAAACAATTCCAAGCGTTCCTGTAATGATATTCATCAAATACAGAGCTGAGAGTACAATAGCTGCTACGATGCGAATTATTCTATCAATAGAACCTACATTTTTTTTCATGATTTTATCTTTCTTTATTTACTAATAAGTTGAATGAAAAAAACAACTGAATAAACGAGTCCTACACAGATAATGCAAGTTAGTACCAATTTTATGGGTTTAGGAAGTTTCTTCAGCATGCTTAAGTATAGTCAATCATTCGATAACTTTTTTATCGTGAGAATTTAAAAATAATACATTACCTAATTCATCATAGCCAGTAAATACATCTGCTGCTAGACTTCTAATTCCGCCTTCATTTATTCCGATCATGGTTAATGCAGCGTCAGCAGAATAGGTATTTATAATTTCCTTTATTGGCGTATTATCTTTTTGCACCAATATTTCGATGTTTTGATTTGTGATTGGTAGACGTCCACTTTTCAGTAATTCATCCATTTTTTTGCGAACTTCTATGTATTCATCTTCACGACAAATATCAAATATCTTGATATTACCATTTTTCCAATCAGGATGACCAAGAATAATAAAACTCAATAAAATCATTAAGTTAGCATTTTCAGCATCGGATGTTCGAATCCAAATGTGAATTCCATTTTTGAAAATGATCGGTCTCCTACTTGAGCCCAGAATACAAATATCAAAATTTCCCGCATTCACTAAATTGAAATTACTGATGATATCGTCGAGCTCAACTGGATTTTCTTTATCATATTCAAAAATGAGCATATTATTTTCCATTCCTGCAATGCCAGGAATTTGAATAGCCTGAGCAACAGCTGAAGTATAACTTGGAGAAATTATGGTATCGATGTAGACGTAATTCTTGTCATCTACATTTCGCAATAATTTTTCTAATTCAGAAATTGATTGCTCATGTGTTTTGCGAGAATAATAGCCTTCAATTCGGTGCAAGTACGTTCCAAAACCATATTTATAGGAAATCCAATTCAAAAGACGAAATGCCGCATCGCGTTTAAATGAATTTTTTGAAATACAAATGGCACTTGGTCTCCATTCTTTATCGACTTCAATTGTTCTTTTTCTTTGTAAATACAACTGTAAGCTTCTGTTTATCTGGAAAATAGCATTCGTAAAAATTGATGAAATCCCCTTTCTTTGACTATGAATCATGTTCAAATAGACATAAAGAATAGTCATTAAAGAAAACGCAATTAATGAATACGTCGCTGAAATTTTGAACATCACCCAAACTGAAGTCAAAAAGCCTAAAAGTGAAATATACCATTGCGATTTAAACGATGGTCGATAGGATGGTGATGATCCAAAATGATGCAAAAATGAGATTAGACAAAGAGAACCATAGGTAACCATGAAGAACATGGAGATGATCTGTGCAACAACGTCAACGTCGCCAACAGCAATAAATACAAGCGCTATGATACTTGTAACCAAAGATGCATTAACTGGCTCGTTATCTTTCGAACGACCTGCGCTTAACCATTTGTTCATATTTTCTATTGGGAACGATTCATCAAGTGCTAAAGCTTGCAAGGTTCTCGGAGCAACTAATATGGAGCCCAAAGCTGATGAAAAAGTTGATGCTGCCAAACCTAATGGAATAAATAACATTCCCCAAAAAGCAATATCACCCATTACAAATTGATTATTAACTAAATCTTCAGGAGAAGCTGAAGAAGCCAATTTAAAGCTAATAAAGAAGTAAATAATCATCCCAATAATCGTCGCTGAAGTCGTTCCCAAAGGAATAGATTTTGATGGATTTTTTAAATCTCCAGATAAACCAACACCCGCAGTCATACCTGTAAATGCAGGAAAAATCACAGCAAAAATCACAAAAAACTGATCCATATTTCTGAATTCAGCATCAGCTAAAGTAAATCCAGTTGTTGTTAAATATTCAGTACTACCTAAAAAGAATAAGACTAATGAAACGCCAAGTATTACTAAAACTACATATAATGCTTTTACACCCAGATTTGCTCCTTGTTTTAAAATGAGAACAGAAAGTCCAATCATTACAGGAATACTGACAACTTGCTTCGGCAAATTTAAACTGTAGATTTCAGATACATATCTGAAGAAATAATCAAAAGCCTCTGTAAATGCAATTACGTAAAAGGCTACACTTACTGCTTGAGACAAAAACAGCGCAATTCCAATCGTTGCCCCGATATTTAATCCAAATGAACGCGAAATGATAAAATATTCTCCTCCACCTTCTACTCGTTTATTTGTCGCTATTTCTGAAATAGCTAAAGCAGTTGGAATTGTAACTAAGTGACCAAGTAGAATAATTACAATTACACCCCAAAATCCAATTGACCCAACAGCATAACCAAATCTTAAAAATAAGATTGCACCCAGAATGGTCGAGATTGCTGTAAAAAATACTGGCGCCGTTCCAAATTTCTTTAAATCGTCAGACATACTATGAATTAAATTCTAAATTGATTTTGAAACAAGGTACTGATGAAAACGAATTAAATTCAATAAGAATAAGCGTGTAAAAAAAGAAAACCCTATTTTTTTTGGTTTTTATAAATTGAGAGTTGATGTTACTTAGATAGATTCGGCGTTTTTTATTTTTTTGAGTCGAAGACTCCCAAGTACTCCATATCAATAAACAATCAAATTTCGATTGTTTGATTTCTTCACTTCTTAATTCTTGATGTGTGAAGCTTTATAAGATATTAAAACCATTTTTTGGAAATATCATCACAAAACATCACGAAATAATAAATCTAAATTTGAGCCTACTCCGAAAAATGTTTTCAGCAAAATAATCGGTGATTATACTCGATTTTAAAAGGTATAAGCCAAAAAAAAATGCCTTTTTTAGAGAGCGTAATTTTAAAATTCTTAATTCTCTTTTCCAAGCATCATTAAAGCATATTCTTGTCCAGAACTCGATAAATTCGTTTCAATTTCCGACTGAATGCGATCTAATAAAACTTGATGATGCCAATTTTGATCACCATTATCTAAAATGGAAAGTCCTAATTGATGTAAAATAGCTTGTACAGATTCTAATGTTTGATCTGGAACTAATAATCTAACTTCTCTCATAATTGTCTCGATTGAATAAAATATTATTGTGGTTGATAAAATGTCTTACTTAAAAAAATGAGTTTTGTTTAGAGCAAAAACTCATTTTTTATAATTATAGATTTAAAACTAACTAGTTTTTCTGTAATTCATTATAGCCCAAGTATTTATAACTAGGGCAAAAACAGTCATTACAATAAAATGCAGTTTTAAATCAGCAAATCCACTTCCTTTCATAACTACAAGTCTCATTACTTCTATGAAATAGGTAACAGGATTTAAATAAGCTATTACTTTAGCCCAAGTTGGCATGGCGTCTATCGAAGTGAATAATCCACTCATTAATAAGAAGATCATTACAAAGAAAAACGCTAAAGACATCGCTTGTTGCTGAGTATTCGAATAGGTAGAAATCAATAATCCAATTCCTAAAATTACTATGAGGTAGATAAACAGATAGGCATATAAAATTCCAATATTTCCAACAGGAACAACACCATAAACCAATCTGGCGATGAGCAATAAACCAATGCTGAAAATGACGACACCGATAATCCAAAATGGAATTAATTTACCCAGAATAAACTCTGATTTCTTAATTGGTGTTACATTTATCTGCTCTATCGTTCCAACTTCTTTCTCCTTAACAATATTTAAAGATGAAATATAGGTTCCAATCATGGTAACAAGAAAAACCAGAATTCCAGGAACCATAAAGAAATTATAGTTCATATTTGGATTAAACCGATTCATGGTTGTTATCTCAATTTGTGGCAATTGAGGTATTTTGGTTGCAGGAATCAAATCTTGTCTTACTTCTTGATTAAAATCAGCAATAATTTGCCCTAAGTAGGAACCGCCAACATTAGCTTTCACTCCATTTATCGCATTTAAGGCTAGAAAAAGAGTCTCCTTTTGTTCTTTTACAAGATCTCGTTCAAAATTTGCTGGAATTTCAAGAATTAAATCGGCTTTATCATTTTCAATGTATTCAAAAGCTTGTGTGTAACTTTCTTCTGCCGCTGGAATAATGAAATACCCAGATGCTGTTACTTTTTCTATTAATTTTCTCGAATATTCTGAATGATCAGAATCAACAATGGCTAATGAAATATTTTTAATTTCATAATCAGCGGCTAATGGCAAAATCACTAATTGAACAATTGGAATTACAATTATCATTCTAAGCATATTCAAATCACGAAAAATCTGCTTGAATTCCTTTCTCAATAAAAAGGGTAATGCTTTCATGATAACCTCACATTAAATTTCTTAATACTCAAGGTCATAAAAAACACTGCCATACCAGCTAAAATGAGTGTTTCTTTCCAAATAGCGCTTATCCCTAAACCTTTGATCATAATATTTTTCACGATGATGTAATACCATTTTGCTGGAACAATATTTGAAAAAATTTGAAGCGGTTGTGGCATATTTTCTAATGGAAACATAAATCCTGCAAACAAGAGCGTTGGTAAAAGCATTCCCATTAGAGAAATCATCATCGCTAATTGTTGAGATCCCGTTACATTAGAAATAAGTAAACCCATTGCTAAAGCGGTTAGAATAAGTAAAGTACTTTCAAAATAAAGTAAAAAGATACTTCCATTCATGGGCATATCTAGTAAAAACACACTCAAAATCAGAATCATCGTTAGATTAACTAGTGATAACAAGAAATAAGGAACTGCTTTAGAAATAACAACCATAAGCGGATTAAATGGTGAAACTAGAAGGATTTCCATTGTTCCATTTTCTTTTTCCCTCACAATAGAAACAGAAGTCATTAATACACAAATCAAAGAAAGAACTAAAGCCATTACACCTGGAACAAAATTCGTTGCACCTTTCAATTCAGGATTATACAACATGCGCATTTCCGTAGTTATTTGATACGGAAACTGACTAACTCCTGTGAGCTCTTTTTGATAATCCATGATAATATTAGATGCATACAATACCAACGTATTCGCAGTGTTTGGATCAGAAGCATCTGCAATTAATTGAACTTGTCCTTTGTTTTGATGCATTAATTCTTGCCCAAAATTCCGAGGAATTACAATCGCGATTTTTGCCGCTTGTTTCTGAAAAACTTTTTCAATATCCATTTCTGGTGTTTTTGAGCTTATCGTTAGACTTGTGACATCGAAATAAGAACTTTCAGATACTTTCTGTACTAATTGTCTAGAAATCTCATCATTTGAAAAATCAAAAATCGCAATTGATGAATTCTTGATTTCATTCGTTAAAGCAAAGCCGAAAAGTAATATTTGTGCAATCGGAACGCCAAAAAGCATTAATAAACTTTTTTTATCCCGAAATACATGGAAAAATTCTTTTCGAACAAAAGTTAAAAATTGATTCATAAGTTCATGTATTTATTAATCACCAGAACGTTTAGCACTTCTTGCTAATCCGTAAAACACTTCATCCATCGATGCCGCATTATAGGTTCTTTTTAAAGCTGCCGGAGAATCTAATGCTTTAATTTCACCATCAACCATCATGGAAACTCTGTTACAATATTCTGCTTCATCCATGTAGTGTGTCGTTACGAAAATCGTAATTCCATTATCTGAGGCTTCGTAAATCAAATCCCAAAACTGTCTTCTTGTTATAGGATCTACGCCTCCAGTTGGCTCATCTAAAAAAACAATCGCAGGTTGATGAAAAATCGCAACTGAAAAAGCTAATTTCTGCTTCCAACCTAAAGGCAAACTCCCAACTAAGATGTTTTTTTCACTTGCCAAGCATAATTTTTGCAGTAAATCTGCACGTTTATCTTTGATTACAGATCGTTTCATTCCATAAATACCACCGAAGAACTCAATATTTTCTGAAACCGTTAAATCTTCATACAAGGAAAACTTCTGGCTCATATATCCAATATTTTTCTTGATTTCTTCGGTCTGTTTGTACACATCAAAACCTGCAATTTCGGCTTCTCCTGAACTTGGAATAGACAAACCGCATAACATTCTCATAGCAGTTGTTTTTCCAGCTCCGTTTGCTCCAAGAAATCCGAATATTTCTCCAACTTTAACATCAAATGTGATATTATGTACGGCATAAAAGTCTCCGAATTGTTTGGTTAAATTGTTCGTTCTAATAATGCTTTGCATATCGCTCTTTTTCATTCAGTGTTAAATCGGCTCTTTATTTGCGTTTTTTTGCGTTATTTGAATAAAGCAGTCTTCTATTTCAGGTCTGATTTTTTCGATTTCAATATCTACATATCCTTTTCTATTCAGCTCTTCCAATAATTCATCAGTTGAGTGAGCTAGGGTGATGTGATGACTTTCTCCAAACGCAAAGGCACTTTTTACATTCTCAGAAATTCTTAATTCTTTAAGTAAGTGACTCATTTTTCCGGATTTGATTTTGTACAAATCATCTGGAAATGAATCAATAATTCCATCAGGAGTGTCAACTTGCAAAATTTCGCCGTGTTGAATTAAAGCAATTCGTTCACACAAAGAGGCCTCATCCATGTAAGGCGTTGATACCAAAATAGTTATGCCTTCATTTTTCAATCGTTTTAGCATTTCCCAAAACTCTTTTCGAGATACGGCATCAACTCCTGTTGTCGGTTCATCAAGAAATAATACTTCCGGTCTGTGAATTAAAGCGCAGCACAAAGCTAACTTTTGTTTCATTCCACCCGACAATTTTCCAGCTCTACGATGCTTAAAAGGCTCAATCTGAACGTAGATTTCCTTAATTAAATCGTAATTCTCTTCTATCGAAGTATTAAACACAGTTGCGAAAAAATTCAGGTTTTCTTCAATCGTTAAATCTTGATATAAAGAAAATTTCCCAGGCATATAACCTACTCGTTTTCTTATTTCTTTAAAATCGTCAACAATATCAAAACCGTTTACACTTGCTTTTCCTGAGTCAGGAAGTAACAAAGTGGTCAACATTCTAAAAATGCTTGTTTTACCTGCTCCATCAGGGCCAATCAATCCAAATAATTCACCTTTTTCGACTGAAAACGAGACATTATTTACAGCTTTCACTCTGCCCTTTTCGTAGGTCTTGGTAATATTTTGGAGTTCAACATCAATCATTTTTAACCTTTGTGGATTTATTACTGAGCATTCTCATCTAAGAGCAATTCACCATATTGACCGATTTTTAGAGCTCCGTCATTTTTAACTCGAACTTTTACAGCATATACTCTGTTTGTACGTTCTTCTTTTGTTTGAATCGTTTTTGGGGTAAACTCGGCTTTTGAACTTATCCAGCTAACTTGACCTTCATAATGATTGAAACCACCACTGCCATCGTCTGTTCTAACTTTTACATTTTGATTCAGTTTTATTTGAGTTAAGTGATCAGCACTTACGAATATGCGCAAATAAATCGTGCTTAAATCAGCAATTTTATATAAGGGTTTTCCTGGTGCGGTCATTTCAAACGCTTCAGCATAACTAACCAAAACAGTTCCATTAATTGGATTCACAATTTTAGATTTACTTAGCTGATCATCTATTTGTAAAGCTTGAATTTTCAACACATTAATTTCTGCATCTAAACTACTGCTTGAAATATTCAAAGATGATTGAGCAGCTTGAATTTGCTTTTTTATTACAGCAATTTGTGCATTAATGTCATCGGCTTGTTTCGTTGTTGCAGCCTTAGATTGAACCAATCTGTCTATTCTTTTTTTCTCATTTTCTGCTGTACTTAATTGTTCTTTTAGTGTGGCTAATTGAGTTCCAATATTGGGTTTTCTACTGATTACAGCTTCAATTTGAGCATCAATTTGTTGTCTTTTTAGCCATAATTGAGTGCTGTCTGTATAACCAACAATTTCACCGGCTTTTAAAACTTGCCCTTCGTTTACAGAAAATGCTTTTAAAACACCTGCTGACTCAGACGAAATAATTGTTTCATCAGCTTCAAATGAGCCGGTTGCGAACCAATCGCCTGTTGTGTCACTACATGCTGAAAACAGTAGAGATAAAAGGATTATGCTTAGTGTCGATTTCATATATTTTTAGTTTTGCTATTCGTTTTACTTAATTATTTATGTTCTTCTTCCTACATTCCTGTAGTTAATTTTTTCTGATATTGAGCCAATATCGATTGAATTTCATGTAATGATAGATTTTTACGAGCTTGTTCTTCTGCATTTACATGCGTTAGGTATTCTGTACTTGTAATCGTTCCATTCTCTAATTTCGCTGCTGACGTAAGCGTTATTTTTTTGCGTAAGTCAACGAGCTTTTGATCTGATTCCAACATCTTATTCCACTTTAGAATTTCTGTTTCTTGTTGAAGTAACTGCAATTGATTTCCGAATAAAAAGGTTTCGCGTTGTAAATCAACGAGTTCTTTTTGCGTATTTAACACATCTTGCTCTTTTGACTGAGTGTAAAACGAAGAGATATTCCATTGCAAACGTAATCCTCCGATGTAGTACAAAGCAAAATCATTATCGAGCATATTTAAGGCTGGACGCCCAAGGCCCGATTGCAAAAACAAACTAAATCGAGGATATGTTTTTGATGAAATCAATTGTGATTGAGCATCAATTGCTCTTTTTTGCGCGTCAAATAGGATTAATTCAGGTCTTAATTTTCCACTTACCATTTCGCTTGAATTAGGCATTTCTAGCTGTGTATCGTTATTCAAGTCTTCCTGAATAAATGCTCCAAGCATTTGGCGAAACGCTTCTGAAGCCGCATTTCCTTCTGTTATTTTCTGATCTAAGCGAATGAGTTCTGCTTCCAAAATATCTTCACTTCCAGGAATAGCAACTCCGTTTTCAACCGCAGCTTTTGTTGTTTTTAAGGCATTTTCTAAATCTTTACGCAGAATACTTAATTGTGAAGTCTGATTATCTGCTAATAACAATCCAAAATACAACTGCAAAACTCGCTCTTTTACTTTGTATAAGTCTGTTTCAAGTTTTCGGTTTTCTATTTCAGCACTAGCTTTTATTGCTTCTTTCTGATATTTATTCGTGATGATATCAGTAAGTGGCTGATTTATTTCGCCATACAGACGATACTGATCTTTGCTCATTTCTGGCGCCGAGAAACCAGGAATTGGAATAGAAAGCTGAGTAACATCAGATTGATACGAAGCTTGACCAGCAACCATTATTTGTGGCCAAATACCTCTAGAAATGTTATCCAAACTAAATTGCTCTGCTTTTTTAGTTAAGTCGTACTGCTTAATTAAAGGATAATTTCGTTCTGCTTGAGTCAGAACAGAATCTAAGGTTAGCGTTTGGGTCCATCCTGTCTGCCAAAGGCAAACAATGAGAACTAAACTTGAAAAACTTGTTTTTAACATATTGATTTAAACATTTGATTAATACTTTTCCAAAAACATGATTTTTTTTTCTGAAGACTCTTTACGTCTTTTTCAAAATTGCATCAATCCATATTGGGATTAATTTTTTGCGTTCCATAATTAATGCTATGAATTGCTCTTCTTGTAAATCTCCAATTTGCTTCAACATTGGCGCTGCCATAAATGGGAAAATAACCAATCCCATAATGTTCATAAGAAATTGAAAGACATGCATTTCCGCTATTTCACCAGCGGCTACTCCTTGCTGAAACTGCCTAACAAAAGCTGACTTCATCATAATTTCCTTAATGTTAAATTTCGCAACCAACAATTCTGGATTTTGATGTATTTCGCTCAAAATAAACATGGGCATATTTCTATTTGCAAGAAGCATAGCAATATATCGATCGACAATTAAGGGAATTTTTTCTTGCAAAGTTGTCGATTCATCACTGATAACACTTGTTAAAGATTGGAGGAAATCGCGTAATGATTCTTCCATTATCAGTCCGAATAATTTTTCTTTACTTCGGAAATAATAATTCAGCAAAGCTAAATTTATTCCAGCTTCTTCGGCAATATCACGCGTACGAGTAGCTGCAAATCCTTTTTTTTGAAAAACGATTTTAGCTGCTTGCTTAATTTTTTCTTCGGTTGTGATATCAAGCTCTTTTTCTAACATTCTATTTGAGAACTAGTTTTAAGTTTAAAGCCAAGCCTTGTAAAAAAATCGAATCTATTTAGCAAACCTACTATACATTAAAAAATCACTACTTTTTTTGCCAAAATGATGATATTAAAGCTTAGCTCTTCCAATAATACATAAATCAAAATACTAAATCAATAGATTTAATCATCTGATTAAAAATTTATGTTTAATAGTTTTAATACGTTCCTTTTTTTACTTACTGCCAAATTGAATAATAGAATACTCCGACATCCAGCATATCATTTCGATTTATCCCCCCTTTTTTTTCTAATACATTTTTACCCTAAATCGTATTTTGAAAACAACATCTTTGCGATTACTTATTTATCTGATAAGTCCACTTCGAAAAATCTATTCTTTCGGTTCACACCCTCTTTTTCCTGCTAATTCGACGTCTATTTTGCTTAAAGCTACTTTACGAAGTAAAATCATATGATTTAATTCTACTTTCAGTTTAGCCCAAAGTGATGGTTTTATTGAATTCATTTAAAATTAGCCAAAACCCCAAGTCGATTTTGCTTAGTTTGCTTCCTTTCAAATCGAGTGTAATCGCCGATTTTTATTCTGAAAACAATTTTTCAGAATACGCTCAACGAACAAATTTCTATTGATGGATGTAAGTTTTATAAGCTCAACTATCTTTTTGGCTGAAATTCTAAAAACGAATCCAACGATTTCATTGGAATTGGACCGTTTAAATAAAGAAACCCTTCTCCATATTCAACCCCAATTCTGTGACCTAACACTCTTGCTCTTGATCGAATTGCTTCAAAAAAATCTGATCCCGAAATATAAGTCTGAGGTTCTTTTGTGTCTTTATCTGCATTAAATTGAGAAGAAAACGCTAAAATTGCTTTTTCTTTTACTTCTTGAGTCGAACTAATATCGAAAATTGTATCAGGTTCAAAAGGAGAATCTTGCATATAAGCAAACACATGTAGTGGTCTCCATGCTTCTTGTTTTTTCCCATCCCATTCTGTATCAATTTTTCTAAGTCCACTATAAAACAAAGCATCTTTTAATAAATTATGAGCTTTACCATGATCAGGATGTCTGTCCTGTGGAGCTGTAATAAAACAGACATCTGGTCTATAACGTCGAATTTGTTTAATAATCTCAAGTTGATGTTCTCTTGTATTTTCTAGAAAAGTATCTTTTAATTTCAGGTTTTCACGAACAGTTAATCCTAAAATTTCTGCTGCATTCTTAGCTTCAATTAAACGCAATTCAGCTGTTCCTCTTGTCCCCATTTCACCTTGAGTTAAATCGACTACGCCAACTTTTTTTCCTTGTTGAACCAAAACGGCTAAAGTTCCAGCGCAATTTAATTCAGTGTCATCTGGGTGAGCGGCAAGGGCTAATACGTCTAAATTCATATAGTTTCTTGATAAATAAAATCTAATTCATCAGAAGATTACGGATTTAGCTACAAATTCACAAAACAGTAATTCAGTCAACATAATGACTGAATTAATAAAAAATGAGTCATTATATTGACTGAATTAACATATTATACTACTATTTCGATCAAAATTTTCATTATTCCAGAAATGAATTTGAATCTTTTCAAGCTATTTTTGTAAATTCAGTCATCGTACTGACTGAATTAATAGTAATTGAGTCAGTACGATGACTTTTTTAACATTATATAATGCTATTATGGCTCAATTACTGAATCGATTTATCGAATCTGAACTCAAGCAAGTACTTGGAAAAGGAAAAGTTATCTTATTAACTGGGGCAAGACGCGTAGGAAAAACGATACTTTTAAAAAAATTAGCCGCTCAAAAAAACAATCCTCTTCTATTAAATGCTGAAGATACAGACGTAAAAGAATTGCTTTCAGATCGAAGAATTGCGAACTATAAATCACTATTTGAAGGCAAAGATCTCGTTGTAATCGATGAAGCCCAATCCATTAAAGAAATTGGTTTAATTCTCAAATTAATGATTGATGAATTCCCAAATACTCCCTTAATTGCATCCGGTTCTTCTTCATTTAATCTCCTAAATCAATCTGGAGAACCATTAACTGGTCGTTATATTAAAAAGGAATTATTTCCAATGTCATGGATTGAATTACAAACTCAGTTCAATGCACTTGAATTAAAACAACAACTGGATGATAGACTTGTACTTGGATCGTATCCAGAACTTTTCACCATGAATTCGGAACAGGAAAAACGCAATTATCTTAAAGAAATGGTTTCAAGTTATCTTTTGAGAGATATTTTGGCTTTTGATGGACTTAGAAATAACAAAAAACTCCTAGATTTATTAAAATTAGTTGCGTATCAAGTTGGAAATGAACTTTCTTATGATGAATTAGGAAAACAATTAGGCATGAGTAAAAATACGGTTGAACGCTATTTACATATCCTTAGAGAAGGTTATGTGCTTTTTCAACTTAGCGGTTATTCTAGGAATTTGCGAAAAGAAGTCACAAAAAGTAGTAAATGGTATTTTTGGGATAATGGCATTCGAAATGCAATCATAAATGAATTTAATCCAGTTTCAACACGCAAAGATATTGGTGCTTTATGGGAAAATTATTGTATAAGTGAACGCATAAAAAGAAGCAGATACAAACAAGACGAAGCAAATCATTTTTTTTGGAGAACTTACGATCAACAAGAAATTGATTTAATTGAAGAAAATAATGGTAATCTAGCAGCTTTTGAAATTAAATGGACTCAGAAAAAAGTCAAAATTCCAGGGGCATTTGTAAAAGCCTATCCTGATGCTAGCTATTCTGTTATTGAAAAAAATAGTCTCAGAGAATGGTTAGAATAACCGAAACTTAAACAAATTGAAAGCGTATTGTGCCACGCACTTAAACCCAAAAACACATGCGTCTTATCTTCAGTTTATGGGAAGGTTCTAAACTTGCCTTTCTAGCTATTTTTCAAAATAAAATGCGTTCTATTCTAACCATGTTTGGAATTGTTATCGGAATTGTATCTGTTACAACCATGTCGACAGTAATTGACGGAATTGACCGCGGTTTCTCGAATAGTATGAAAATGCTTGGTCAAGATGTTGTTTATGTTGAAAAATGGCCTTGGAGTTTTGGCCCAAGTTATAAGTGGTGGTTATATATCAATCGCCCTGAAATGAAGCGTGAATACGCCGATCAAATTGTGGAATTGTCTAGATATGCATCGGCAGCTTCAGCAACAGTTGGGAGACAAGAAAAAGTCAGATTTGAAGAAAAGTTTATTGATGGTGTATATGTTCAAGGAACTACAGTTTCCTACACTCAGACTTCTGATGTAGATATTAGTGATGGACGTTTTTTTACCGATGAAGAAGATCGCTTATTAAGAAATGTGTGTGTAATTGGTTCAGATGTAGCTGAACAACTTTTCCCAAATCAATACCCTTTAGAAAAACATGTACGTTTCGGCGGACAAACGTTTTTAGTTGTTGGAGTTCTAGCAAAACAAGGGAACTTCTTAGGTCTTGAAAGTTTTGATAATCAGATTCTAACGCCATTTAGCACCTATGAAAAGTTTTTCGGGGCTCGCAGAGGAGTCCAAATTGCTGTAAAATTTCCAAATGAAGATGCCTTAAAAGAAGGTCAGTTTGAAATTGAAGGCATCATGCGCAGAATTAGAAAACTCGACCCACTTGCTGAAAATAATTTTGCTGTAAACAAATTGGAAATGTTTGAACAGCAATACAAAACAATGACTGGCGCTATATATGCAATTGGAATTTTCTTAACTGGCTTGTCTTTATTCGTTGGTGGTATTGGAGTAATGAATATCATGTTTGTATCGGTAAAAGAACGCACGAAAGAAATTGGCATTCGAAAAGCAATAGGAGCTAAAAGTTGGGAAATCTTGTTGCAATTTCTAGTTGAAGCCGTCACTGTTTGTGGACTTGGTGGTGTAATTGGCATTTTATTTTCACTACTCGCTTCCATTGCAATTAATAAAGTCTTTGTGGCTTATATGGATTGGACAACAGTACTTCAAGCCTTAATAATTACCACAATTGTTGGTGTGGGATTTGGATATTTCCCAGCACGAAAAGCAGCAAAATCAGATCCAATTTCATCGCTTAGATATGAATAAACTTTATCATTTATTACTCTTAAAGCATTAGCAAAACGAAATTTAAGAAAACACTTTATCCTGATCTTTAATGAATTACTTTGAAATTTTTATGATGTCTTTCTCTGCTTTGAGAGAAAACAAACTTCGGACACTTCTAACAATGCTAGCCATTGTAGTTGGCGTTTTTGCCATTATTGCTTCAGTAACTGCTGTAAACGTACTTGACACTTATTTTAATAATACATTGAATGTTATGGGTGGAAGTGTGTTAACAGTTGCAAAATATCCAAATGTGAGAGTTGGTAATTCAGATGAATACAGAAATCGTAAAAATATTACTTTTGATGATTATGAAAACTTAACCGAACGTGCACGTTTAGCTCGAACCATTTCACCTTGGGAAACATTCAATTACACAGAAGTGTTATTTGAAGACAAAAAAACAGAGCCAAATATGAGAGTCAGAGGTTCAAATGAATATTTTTTAAACAACAACTCTTTTGAAATTGAGGATGGAAGAAATTTTTTACCAGATGATATTCAATATGCTCGAAAAGTGGCTATTATCGGTGAAGATGTAAGAAAAGTGTTATTTAAAAATGTCAATTCAGTTGGAAAATACATTCAAATTGATGGGCAAACCTACTCTGTAATTGCGACTTTAAAAGCTAAAGGCACAACTTTAGGTCAAACTAATGATAATATTATCGTAATTCCTTATACAACTGGTATTCAAGTTTATGGCGGCGGAGATCGTGATATTCTTATTCAAGTTTCTGCTCCTACAATGACATTAATTCCAGAAACAATGGATGAATTAATTGGATTGATGAGAACAATACGTAAAGTTCCACCTGACAAAAAAAATGATTTTGAAATCAATTCAAACAATTCGTTAAAAGGCGTTTTTGAAAACTTTACCAATTACTTATACATTTTTGGTTTTGTTGTTGGAGGAATTGCCCTTCTAGGCGCTGGTATTGGGGTTATGAACATCATGTTAGTATCTGTAACTGAACGCACCAAAGAAATTGGTATCCGAAAAGCAATTGGCGCAACAAAATCAGCTATTACACGACAATTTTTAACAGAAGCTGTATTTATTTGTCAAATTGGAGGTTTTATTGGACTCATAGTTGGCGTACTTGTCGGTAATATTCTTGCCATTGTAATGGAATCTCAAGTAGTATTTCCTTGGGGTGCAGCTGTTGGAGGAATCGTTGGATTAACCTTTGTTGGTTTGTTATTTGGGGTTTTCCCTGCAATCAAAGCGGCGCGATTAGATCCAATTGAAAGTTTACGCTACGAATAAGAATTAAACAGATTTTGGACTAGGAAATTTCGATTAATTCTCATTAGTAACTATTCCTCAGAATATATTTGTTGGAATAAAACCCAACATGGTTAATAGTTTCTTTTGAGTTATAATCTGAATTTAGTTCTAAAACTTTACAAGAAAGTTCAAGATTTTGTTGAATAACACCTTAAAATCTCTGCATAATCACATTTTCTTAAAATCCCATCGAAGCTTGTTAAGCTACTTTCTCTGTTGAAATGACCTTACTTTTCAATTCAAGAAATATTCAATAAAACGAATCTAATTTTTCTTCCAAAGATTATATTCCTGACCCAAATTCAAAGAATAAGTCTTTACTTTATTGAATCCATTTTTTGCCAAGCTAGTTTCAAGTTTTGTATCAGAAGTCCAAGTTGAATTGTGTACAGTCACCACTAAATCAGATTCAAGAGCAATCGATTTATGATTTTTTCCAGGGTTAAAATCCTTGCTTAAGCGTGTTTCAATTTGCCATTTATAGCTCCAGCGAATTGGCTTTCCTGCTTTTAATGTCACGTAATTATCCATCGGTGCATAAACTGTTCCGCCATCAATTTGAATATCTTTTACTAAAGCCGAATACTGTTTGTGCATTTCTATTCTTTGAGGAACAGACAGAATAATTGATGGGAAATTAGGATGAACACTTACAAACAATAGTATAATTAAAGCCCACTGAGCAGAACTCTGATACTTTTCAAACAATTGTTTCATATTCAGACCTTTAATCCATTGTTTATCAAAAAGAAGAATGCATAACCAGGTTGAAAAGTAATAAAATGGTTGGTAAGCATTTACCATTCCACCACCTTTTGAAGCTGTTAACACACTTGCTGGAAGTGCAAACAGACTTATGCAAAAGATGACCTTGACATCCCAATCCAAGCTTTTTTGTTTAACTAGTATTGGAATTAATACAAGGGCGGCAAGCCAAAAAAGGGAATATTGTATGTACCAAAAATTTATAAACAGAGCTGACCAATGCATCTGAAACGATCCCGGCTGAATAAACACATAAAACCACATATCAGGCCCCATAGTATTAAATAAAATAAACCACAAAAGCACCGTACTACTCAAAAAAGCTACAGTAAAAACAAGCGTATTTTTCCACTCTTTTTGGATTAAAAAAGCAAGTCCAATTCCAACAGGTACAAAAGCCATTGATTGTTTTGCTGACAATGCTAAAGTTGCAAAAAGTGCCGAAATAACAATTCCATTAAAGTTCTTATTGGAAATTATAGCAAAAGCTGATGCCATTCCGAGAAGAACCGAAAAACTATCAGGCTTGGCATGCATATCAAAATTAAGCAAGCTTGAATGCCAAATTAGTATCGAAAACAATCCGATAATTCCAGAAAATGGTAGATTTTTGATTGACTTTGAAATCAACCAACCAGAAATAATTAATGATAGAATACTAACTAAACGAGCTGTTAACAATGTATTCGGTAAAAATTGAAAAAACAGTGCAACTACAATATTAAAGAGAGGTGCGTATAAGCCTGCAATAGGACCAACAGTACGCAATGGATATAAATCTTTGCCCTGAGAAACTGCCCATGAATCCATAATAACCTCAGGTTCGTAAGCATTTAGAGGAAAATCTAAAAGCAAATGACATGCAATTTCATATAGAAAAAACAAGGAAAAAAATCCAATTGTGAGTTTAAATAAAAGACTTACGAGTTTTTTAAAATCTAATTTCATTTAAAGGGGAATACCGTTAAAGACTCAATGCATCTTGTTAACTAATCAGAATCACCTGAGTTTAATAAGATAAGAATCATCATCTCAATTAAAACTAAAAAACTACCAGAATAACAACTGATTATACTTCAATTTGTATAGTTGAATTCAAATCCTTGCTTGCATTGCTACTTTTTATGTGCCAAACCAATTTCTGAATTATAAATGAAGTGAAAATCTCTAGAAATACCATTAAAACAGAAAATTGGCGTCAATCTATCGACAGTATAAAATCAAAGTGAATGAATTGTGACAACAAAAGCAATGATTTTTAATGAACAATTTTACTCTCAGAAAATTGTTCAAATCAGCTAAAACAGAATTTATTGTAACACTGATAGCTTAAAGTGCATTTTGCTTTTCTAATGCCTTTGCTTCATCCCAAAACAAATCCAATTGCTGCAAATTATAATCTTTCATGTGTTTGCCCTGTTCTGAAACACGTTTTTCAATATGCTCAAAACGTGACTTAAACTTATTATTGGTTAATCTTAGTGCATCTTCGGCATTAATGTTTAAATGTCTGCCTGAGTTTACAATGGCAAAAATCAAATCGCCAAATTCTTTATTTCGTTCATCTTGTGACTTCCCTTGAATTGTCTCTTTAAATTCTCCCAATTCTTCTTCAACTTTTAACCAGCAATCTTCAAAATTTCCCCAATCGAAACCAACTCCTGAAGCTTTTTCTTGCATTCTTTGGGCACGTAATAAACCTGGAAGCTGATTCGGAACTCCTTCTAAAACAGATTTACGTCCGCCCTCTTTCATTTTTATCTGTTCCCAGTTTTTCAAAACTTCTGCTGTTCCGGAAACTTTAAGAGCTTCAAAAACATGTGGATGGCGACGGATTAATTTATCCTGAATCCCCCAAATGACATCTTCCATTTTAAAGTGACTTTCTTCATTTGCCATCACAGCATGGAAAACGACATGCAATAATAAATCACCAAGTTCTTTTTTTAGCTCATTAAAATCCTTTTTATCAATAGCATCGATGGCTTCGTAAAGTTCTTCGACCATTAAATCTTTTAAGGATTCATGAGATTGTTCACGATCCCAAGGACATTCTTTGCGTAAAATTTCTACAATTTCAACTAGATCTGAAAACGATTTACTTGGCGTTCTACTTGGTAACAAAATAGATTTATTTAAATATGGATTTTGCCAAAGTATCAAACTAAGGCAGAAATGAAGTTTTTGTATAGATTAATCTGGAATTATCTCAGTTGCATAAACCGAATAGTTCATTACATCAATCGGTTCGTTATGCTTATTTAAAATAACAACTTTGGGCTTGTGTTTTCTAGCTTCTTCAGGAGACATTTCAGCGTAAGAAATTACAATAACTCTGTCTTGTACTTGAACTTTACGAGCAGCTGGTCCATTCAAACAACACATTCGACTTCCTCTTGGGCCAGGAATCGTGTAGGTTTCGAATCGTTCGCCATTATTTATGTTTACAATTTGGACTTTTTCGTACGGCAACAACTCTGCCATTTCTAGCAAATCTTCGTCAATGGTGATACTGCCTTCGTAAAATAAATTGGCTTCAGTTACAGCTATTTGATGCAACTTGGACTTAAACATGGTTATCTGCATACTAATCTATCTTCAATTAAGCTTTGAAAAGAATATTATCTATAAGTCTTGTTGTGCCTAAATAAACAGCACAAGCTAAAATATACGATTTTCTGACAATTATTTCAGAAACTGGCTCAAGATCAGATTCATTCACAAGTTCAATATAATCAATAACAAAACCTTTTTCTTTTAGTTGATTTATTGCTTCTGTAAGAACTTTACTAACTGTATTTCTTTTTAATATTGATATTTCAGAAGCTTTCAAAGTTTTATAAATCAACGGAGCTTTTTCTCTATCTGAAGCAGATAAATATCTGTTTCGTGAACTCAAAGCCAAACCATCTTGCTCACGAACTGTTTCTGCTAAAACTAATTCAACCGGAATATCTAAGGTTTTCACCATAGAACGCAGAATTACACACTGCTGAATATCTTTTTTTCCAAAAAATGCTTTATGCGGCTGAACTACATTAAATAATTTATTCACAACTAACAAAACGCCTTCAAAATGACCGGGTCTTGTTTTGCCACATAAATGTTTATTCAAACCATTTATAGAAAACGTAACTTTTGAATGCGCGTGACCATACATTTCTTCAGCAGATGGAGCAAAAACTGCATGAACTCCAGCTTCTTTAGCTAGTTTACAATCGGCTTCAAGTGTTCTAGGGTAACGACTAAAGTCTTCATTAGGCCCAAATTGTGCAGGGTTTACAAAAATGGAAACAATAATTTCATCACATTGAGATTGAGCTAAAGTCATTAAACTCTTATGACCCGAATGTAAAGCACCCATTGTCGGAACAAAACCAATCGATTTATCCGCTTTTTTTCTGGAATTAACCCAGCTTCTGACTTCCTTTTTGGTATGAAAAACATGCATAGTTTGTAATCTACAACTGTTAGTTTTCAATCAGGTTTGTCTCTTAATTGTATAACAAGCGAGATTGAGCTTAAAAATACCATTTGAATTGATTTATAGCTATCAATTCAAATGGTATTAAATGATCGAAATTCATTTTGAAGAAAATCTTTTGATAAATCTAAAATTTCTCCAAAACGTGAATGAAAAGATAAAAAAAAGCGATGGTCTTTCAACACCATCGCTTCGGGCTTTTGTCAATGGATAAGGAAACTTATCCGATTGTTTTGTCAAATGTTTCGGTTTGTGTCGAAGTTTTCGAGCAAGTCTTTAACTCGTTGCAAGAATGCTCCGCCCATGGCACCGTCAATAATTCTGTGGTCATAACTCATGGAGAGATAAACCATGTGTCTAATTGCAATTACATCACCTTCAGGTTGTTCAATAACAACTGCACGTTTGGTAATTGCACCCGTTCCAAAAATGGCAACCTGTGGTTGATTTATAATTGGAGTTCCCATTAGGTTTCCAACTGATCCATAATTGGTTAAAGTGAATGTTCCACCGACTAAATCATCAGGAGATAAATTTTTTGTTCTTGCCTTTTTAGCTAATTCATTAACAGCTTTAGACAATCCAAATAGATTCATTTCGCCTGCATTTTTGATAACAGGAACGATAAGTCCACCAATTCCAGCTTCACCAAGTGCAACAGCGATTCCATAATTAATATTACGTTTAATAATAATATTATCACCGTCAACAGAACTGTTGATTAATGGGAACTCGCGTAATGCTTGTAATGTTGCTTCAACAAAAAACGGCGTGTAGGTTAAACTAAATCCATTTTTCTTTTTGAAATCAACTTTGTGTTTCTCGCGGTATTGAACCAAACGAGTAACATCCACTTCATTGAATGTAGTTACATGCGCAGAAGTAGATTTTGATCGAACCATGTGCTCTGCAATCAGTTTGCGCATACGATCCATTTTAATGACTTCAACTTGTTGAGTTGGAGCAGAAATCGTTAATTCACCAGCAGAAATTGAATTTGAAGAAGATCTAACAGGTGCTGGCGCTGATGGCGCAGGAGCTGGAGCAGGTTTTGATAAACCTGATTTCGGAATTGATTTTTTAGCATCTACATAAGAAAGCACATCATTCTTAGTAACACGCCCTTGAGCGCCTGTTCCTGGAATAATATCTAATTCTTCTTGTGATAATCCTTCTTCTTTAGCTATTGAACGCACTAAAGGTGAAAAGAATCTTCCGTCAGCGCCTACTTTTTGAGGTTCTGTATCGCCTTGAACTGCAGAAGTTTCAGTTTTAGTTTCAGTTTCATGTGCTGAAGGAGCAGCTGGAGCTTTTGGAGCAGATGGTGGAGTGGCTTCTTCAACTTTTTCTTGTTTTGCTTCGGCTGCTGGAGCACTAGCAACAGATCCTGCACTTGCATCTGTATCTATTATCGCTATTGGTTTCCCAACTTCAATCGTGTCGCCTTCTTGAGCTAAGATTTCTACTAAAACACCTGCTATAGGAGCTGGAACTTCTGAGTCTACTTTATCAGTAGCAATCTCAAGAACTGTTTCGTCTAATTCTACGGTATCTCCGACTTTTTTCTTCCATTCAATTACGGTTCCTTCCATAATTGACTCGCCCATTTTGGGCATTACCATTTCTTCGCGTGCCATTTAGTAGGGATTGGTTTAAAACTTTTTAATTTATTTTGATGCAGCCAAGTTTGTGTAACCGCTTTTCTATTCAAATAACGGCACTTTGACTCTGAAAATTTCTGTAGCAAAGATACACAATTCATTTATATGATAACGAATCATTTTTTCAGACTTAAGGTGACATTTTTTGTCACATTTAATTTTGCTCTAATTTTGTACATAAAAAAAGCACAAACTGTAAAAATTTGTGCTTTTTTCGGAATTAAAAATCGAATTCAGCAAAAGCTGTTTTCAATTTTTAATTTTTTTTCAAAAATTATTCTCTATTCATCAGCATCCTGAACCATCAATTTGGCAATTTTTTGCTGTAAATCAAATGGTACATTGCTATAGCCTGCAAATTTTTTACTAAAGCTTGCCTGACCTTGAGAAGCAGATTTCAAGAATGTTGAATATTTATGAATTTCAGCTAATGGAATTTTAGCTATTATTTTTTGGAATGCGCCTGAAGGTTCCATTCCTTGCACTTGTGCTCTTCTTGTGTTTAAATCGGAGAATACATCACCCATATAATCTTGAGGCACAAGTATTTCAACATCATATAAAGGCTCCAATAACTGAGGTCCTGCATTCAAAAAGCCATCTTTGAACGCTTTTAAAGCCGCCATTTTAAATGCTGCATCATTTGAATCAACAGGGTGCATACTTCCATCATAAACAGAAACACGAACATCACGAACATAACCGCCAACAAGTGGACCGTTTTCCATTTTGTCCATAATTCCTTTAAGAATAGCCGGCATAAAGCGAGTATCGATTACACCACCGACAATACAGTTTTGGAAAACGAGTTTTCCGCCCCATTTTAAGTCAATTTCCTGTACATCACGCACATTTAAACCATCAGGTTTTGCCATGCCTTCGTACCAAGGTTCAACTAATAAATGAACCTCACCGTATTGGCCAGCACCGCCTGATTGTTTTTTATGTTTATGATTTGCGCGAACAGTCTTTGTAATGGTTTCACGATAAGGAATTGCAGGTTCATAAAACTCAATAGGAATTTTAAAACGTTCTTCAATATCAAATTTAGCCACACTTAAGTGTTCTTCACCTTGTGTATGAATAATTAACTGATGCAATTCTGAACTGTTTTCTACCAAAATGGAAGGATCTTCGTGATGAATTTGCATTAATGCCGTCATCAACTTTTCTTCGTCACCTGTTTTTTGTGGACGAACAGCCATGCTTAGAACAGGTTCTGGGAATCGAAGTGGCTTAATAGCTAAATCGAGTGATTTATCATGCAATGTATCACTGATATTCGATTCTTTAAGTTTTACTACAGCTCCAATATCACCCGTATTTAACTCATCAACCTCGCTGCGTTTTCCACCTATCGTGGTAAAAATATTAGCGATTCGGCTCGTATTCCCAGTTGAATGATTTACTAAATCCATTCCAGATTTTACGGTTCCTGAATACACTTTAAAGTAGAGTAAATCACCCACATGTTGTTCCATGTGGTCTTTAAACAAGAATATAACTGGCTTTCCGTCTGGGTCTGGTGTAAATACTGTGTCATCGGTAAGTTTAGGACCTTCAGCTTCAATAGGATTTGGAGCTACATTATCAATAAAGCCCATCAAACGACCGGTTCCCATATTTCTAGCTGCGGAAACACAGAAAATTGGGAATAATTGATGTTTTACCATTGCAAATTTTAAGCCTTTGCGCATTTCATCTTCGTCAAGACTTCCTTTTTCGAAGAATAAATCCATTAAGGTTTCATCATTTTCGGCAATCGTTTCGATTAACTCATTGTGCAATTTATCAGCTTTTTCTTTTTCTGAGGCTGGAATGGGGAGTTTCTCTGGTTTTCCACCTGTTTCAGGAAATTTGTACATCGTCATTTTTAGAACATCGATAATGGAATCAAAACCTAAACCTTCGTTTACCGGATATTGAACTACGACTGCTTCCCTACCAAAATGTTCTTGAATTTGTTCAACGGCTGCATCAAAATTGGCATTTTCTTTATCTACTTTATTAACAACGAACAAGGAAGGTTTTTTATATTTTAATGTAAAATTCCATAAACGATCTGTACCAACTTCTACGCCATTTTCCGCGTCTATAACATAAGCTGTTGTTGCTGCAACTCGCAGTGCTCCAATAACTTCGCCCACATAATCTGGTGTTCCCGGAGTATCTATTAAATTAATTCTATAATCTCGCCAATCTAAAGCCATAACAGATGAAAAAACAGATTTAACTTTTGTTTTTTCAATATCATGATAATCAGAAATTGTGGTTCCATCTTCCACTCTTCCCATTCTGTTAATTACCCCGGATTCGAAGAGCATGGTTTCTGCCAGGGTTGTTTTCCCAGCTCCAGAATGACCGAGAAGAACTATGTTGCGGATTTTGTCAGTTGTATAAGCCATAAGAAACCTCCATAAGAGATTCGTTAAAATTAAAAAATAGATCGATAAACATAAATGATAGCGAGCTATTCAGACTGTTTTGTCTCATTTCTGATAGTAAAGTTTACTGATGAAAATAGCAAGCAGTTTTTTCATTTTTTGCCATTTTTACTTGTTCAAAAACTCACTTATACTTTTTTGATTGATTGAAAAAGCGCTTCTTGCATTTAAGACTATTTTGTCTGTATTTTTAAACATCTTGAAATTTAGACTTTTTATTATGAGCACATATTGTAACGCTACAGACGCAGTAAAACACATAAAATCAGGCGATCACATTTATATTCACAGTGTAGCCGCAGCACCACAAGAATTGATTAAAGCGATGGTTGCTCGGGCAAATGAATTGGAAAACGTAACGATTTATCATTTGCATACCGAAGGCGATGCATCCTATACTAACGAAGGTTACGAAAAGAGTTTTAAAACAAAGGCTTTTTTTGTTGGCGCAAATATTAGAAAAGCCGTTAGTGCAGGTCGCGCTGATTATATTCCTGTTTTTTTAAGCGAAGTTCCACTTTTGTTTAGAAAAGGAATTATTAAACTCGATTTAGCTATGATTATGGTTTCTCCACCCGATGAACACGGATTTTGCACTTTAGGAACTTCAGTTGATTCTAGTTTAGCAGCTGTTCAAACAGCTAAAAAAATCATTGCTGAAATAAACCCAAATATGCCAAGAACTCATGGCGATGGATTTATTCACACAAGTAAATTTGCGGCAATGGTCGCGGTAGACTATCCTTTATATGAATTTAATCCTGGCGAACCAAGCGAAATTGAAAGCAAAATTGGACAAAATGTAGCCACATTAGTTGAAGATGGCGCAACCTTACAAATGGGAATTGGCGCAATTCCTAACGCAGTTTTGTTGGC
>Ga0210025_1001211_pt1 | contig 28875 bp, 19 predicted proteins | sample CryGeyme20150102_FD_183989 | JGI IMG/M metagenome (GOLD analysis project Ga0210025, IMG submission 183989) | Groundwater microbial communities from Crystal Geyser aquifers in Utah, USA - Crystal Geyser metaG 2015-0102 (SPAdes) (version 2) | ecosystem: Environmental > Aquatic > Deep subsurface >... | reverse complement strand
GGTAACTATTCATCATCTGACGATCACTACTCTACTAGACTACTACAGTAGTAGTAGTAGTAGTAGCAGTAGTACCGTACTCTCTACTAGCTACTACTGTAGTAATCTAATCTCCTCTCTAGCTAGTACTAGTAGTACGGTACCTGGTACTATCAGTACCTTAATTGTAGAGTACCAGTCTAGCTGGTCTAGTAGCTCTACTACTATGGTACCTACGAAGTACTACTACAGTACTAGTAGTACTACGGTAGTAGGCAGCAGTAGTACTCGAGTACTTCTTTGCTTGTCCGCGTGCTATCGTGTCCACTACTGCGGACATGCATGCTTGAAAGATGCATTAAATAGTCAGACAATCAGTGTGGACATTGCTGAAATAAAGAAGCGGTTCAGCTGTGGCCTGCGTTTCAAAATAAATTAGTCAAAATCACAATCCAAATAAGTAATTAACCACACTAATTATCAGCCAAATGTAAATAGTCTGTTTATTTAAGCTAACCACCGCCAGTTCGATCAATACCTGGTACTAGTACGGCACAACTCTCGGGGCATTTTTGAATCGATTTTGTTGTACGCGCACTTATTGAGGTTTTTTTTGCAATATGAAGCGAGTCGATTCCAACGCCGCAAACAAGAAGCTTCCTCAAGCCAGCAGTCCTATAGCCGATGAAAGCGCTGATGGCGGTAATGGCGACAATGAGGAAGAAGAAGATGGCGCCAATGCCAAATCATACTATCTGATGGAAAACATCGACCATCCCGGGATGAATGACGTAATGGTGAGACACACAAGGAGAGAATGATCTCGCACCTCTATTTTATGGATCTGTTAGTTGTATGTCTAACCCTTCCCCACCCAACCTTCACTTGATTTTTCATAGTTTGGTCGAGGAGGGTAAGTTTGGCATTATCGATATCTTCAGAAATATTTCAATTGTATTCGGCCCTCATTCACAGCCCTTTTCACATCACCAGGGACACCAATTATCACATAGCCAATCATCGTTTTCGCAGCTTGGTAGATCAGTACAGGGGAAGGTATCACGGTGCATCTCGCAAGGAGAAAGCTGTTGTAGCGCAACAAGTTGTGAAAGAATGGAGGAACAAACAACCCACCGGGCGATTTCTCGCCAGAACAAATCCAGAGCTTGGGGACGAGTCAAAGTGGCACGATGTGGGCAACGAAGTTGCTCACAAAAAAGCTTCCAAGATTTTGTGTGAGAAGTCGTCGTCCACGGGTGAAGCTGGGAATAGCAAGCGAAAGAGGGAACACGCGACCATATTATTGTCTGACAAGGAGCCAGCTGCACAGGATGGCAGGACCAAGGCAACTGGCTCATCGCAAGCAGCGCTTGTTGCTACTACGCCTGGTTCTACTACTACTACTACGTCTAGTACTGACAGATCATCCGTCGCAACGTCTGGCGCCACCATTGCAGCAGCTGCAACGAGAGCACAGCTTCTCCAAGAACAACAGGAGAGACTGTGGCTTGCATCCCAGCAGCAGCTTCAGCCTGCTGCATTTTTGAACCCACAGGGTATGCAACCGATGAACGCTTTGTCACTTTACTTGACTCCTCAAAGAAATCTTCAGAATTTACAAGGCAACCTACCTCAGTCTGGAACAGCTTCTGACCAGCAGAATGCTCTTCTTGCTGCAGTGGAACAAATGAATCGTGCTGCTAGAAGAGGCACGACATTACATCTCGCTTCCGCGAGAGCGAACTCTTCGCCTTTTTCTCAAAGACCTGCGTTGTTTTCGAGGGGAGCAGTGTCGATGTTCGGAGAAAGTGGTCCGGAGGCTCTACGTGAAATTGCTGGTGCTGATAGTGTACTTCCATCTGCTCCAGTCGCCCCCAACTTAGCTTGGAACTCTCAGTTAGCTCGTTTGGAATCTATTGATCGTGAGCTAGAACATATTCGCGAGCTACAGGCGGCTCGACTTCGAGACAATATGACTAACATGACAGCTCTACAACAAGATCAGCTTTCAGCTAGTTCTTCTGTTGCGCTTCCCGATACCAACATAATCGACTTTTTTTTGGAACACAGTCAACGAAGGGGCGGCAAAGAGGACGCAGCACCACTTTAAGAACGACAATTGCCAGCAATACATGAGTATGACGACATCAACATTAGCAAAATCTTGCTAGGTGGCGGGGAATATGGGGCTACTACTATACTACTGATTGTAGTACATCGAATCGGATTTCTCATTTGCACTTAATATTTGGTATCTACGACGAGATACTATTGGAGGGAGAAGGGATTGATACATTGACTGTAATTTTTATCGGAACCTGAGTCCGGATCGGAGGTGAGGAGTCCTTAATTGTATACAGTCATTAACAGTGCATATTTGCCTACAATAATTGCTTACTGTACATACTACAAAGTTGAAAAGTGCGCGAATAGCTAGCCAGCTAGTTGTCGTGGCTCCAGACAAACGGGTTTTTCCGGCTGTCTTTTTTTCATCGTTCGTCGTCTGGTTCGTTGGCACCACCGACCAATCGCGAAATCCCTCGGATAGACTGAACTCCGTAAAAGACGGCAGGAAGGACAGGAAATAAGTCTAATACGCTCAAGGACAATCCGGTGCTTTCTATGTATCCCATACGATTCACAAAAGAAGCAAAGAATAGGACCCCAACGGCACCGTTGAACAAAATACTTGGCATTTGCGATCCCGCGCTGGGTCGAAACGGAGCCTTTGCGGAACGAATGGCCACGGTAGATGCTAATTCAGGATTATCTTCATCAGATCGAAATTCCATGGCGACACCATTCATACAATACCGCTGCCCAGTGGGATCGGGTCCCTTGGAGAACGGTGTGAGAAGTGTACAGGGAGATGTCAGGTGAGAGGCTTTTAATTTGGAAAAGCGACCAAAGGAAAAAGAAATCGAGCTCTCCTCCAAGTAAGTAAAATACTTACATCCTCAAAAACATGCCCAAGATGGCCATCACAACTAGCACATGTAACCTCTGTTCTAGGAAGCAACAATTTGTAGTCTAATTTCAAATCAATGGCTTGTCGATCAATGGGTTGATAAAAACTGGGCCATCCTGTACCCGAATCAAACTTTGTGGACGTGGTAAAAAGTGGTGCTCCACAACCTCGACAGCAAAAGGTACCAGGATCTTTCACCTGATTGAGACTGGAAGAACCAGGAGGTTCGGTCCCTGCTTCTCGGAGAACATAATAGGCATCGGCTGGCAATGCTTCTTTCCACTCTTGGTCCGTCGTTTCGACTTTATCAGTGGTGGTAGTTGCTTTGACCAATACGACTGTGCTCCTTTTGTTGTATTGATGCTGATTGATGCTACTACTACTGCCATTACTACTGCTACACTGTCGGCCAGTACGAAGCTGAGGCTGCGGTAGAAATGCATTAGTTGAGCTGCCAAACAGCAGGAACGCGAGCTGTACCAGACGGGCCCAAGAAGAAGACACACTTCCATTCATTGTGTCCAAGTTATTCGTTGTTACCGCCTTGGATTAAGCTATCCAAAGTCTCAAGAAATGCTGCAATGAATACCAAAGGGATATAGAAAGAGAGGGCGCCAGTTGTTTTATTGTCGTCTTTCTTACATTATTTATTTGTCAAGTTTCAAGTTTCAAGTACTAGCTACAGTAGACTAGTAGGGTCTCAGATTTTTTTTCAAGAGAATCCAAACAAGACGTGTTACTTTGGTCAAAATTTGTCTGCTGGTCAAAATCTTCAAGAATTGTTTGACTAATTTAGGGTTAGCGATAGGTTATGTGTAGCAAAATCGAAATACAGGCGGCAGCGACGGCAACGGCAACAAGCAAGCAAAGGTCTTTACCTCACAAGAGCGACAAACAAAAAAAAAAGCTCTACACATAAACCACCTCTCTCTTTTATGATTTTTTCCTATCTTCGTTCCAGTTATCATTTTATTCTTTACAAAATCGTATCAATTGTAGCCATGGAAGACGCTACTGGTGAAATTGTCATGGATGATCGCAGCTCAGATTCGCAACAGCCATCGGAAGAGGCGGAGCATGCGCCTGATGCAGCAGCAGCAGTAACCACCACCATGACTACGGTTGTGGCAGCAGCAGGTGACGATGGTGACAATAGCAGCAACAGCAACAATGATGATACTATTGATACTACTACTCGTAGTGGTAAAAAGACGACTCGAACTCATCGACGACGATGTGGACAATGTCCTGCCTGTCTTCGGGAAGATTGTGGAACATGTGAAGAATGTTGTCACAAGAAAAAGTTTGGTGGTGATGGATCGAGTAAACAAGCCTGTTTGCATCGTCGGTGTCAAAATTTGCAGGAAAGTACACCACCTCGTACTACCTCCAATAGTAGTAATAGTAGAAGTTTTGCTACTGCTGCTGCTAGTAGTAACGGTGGTAGTAGTGGTGGTATTCTTATCAAAAAGAGATCGCGCTCGAGTACGGAAGGAAGTGGTGGTGGTGTTGGCGACGGCGTGGATCCAATGTCAAGTGCGCATCAATGGCCTGAAGAGTACCCTTCAACGAGGGAGGCCATGCTACCTTTGTCTGCATCAGTACCAGCTCCAGCTCCCAGTCCTAAAAAGGCTCGGAAATCTTCGAGCAAGAAAAGAGGTCCTACGGTAGACGAGCAAGCGATCGTACAACAACTGATTTCATTTCGTCCACCTTCCCTATTGGCCAGTACACACGTTTTAGAGTCATTACCTGCATTTGCGACCACTGAAACCAATTACATTACCAGATATGTTCACCCTGCAAACAAGGGTGACCTTCGTTACTCGACCACACAACTCCTGAAAGATTACAAATACGGTATGCCCGTTCAGGATCCGGCATTAGAAGTATGTGCGGGATGTCGTCGTGTTCATGCTCCTCGTCCACCGGATGCCGATGTGTTAGATCCTACACAACCACCTCCTGAACCTGTCATTCTTTTGTGCGATGGTCCCAATTGTGGATCCGAGTATCATTTGGAATGTTGCATCCCTCCCATATCCGAAATTCCCGAAGGTGCCTATTATTGTGTCGATTGCAATCCGCACGGATCGTCGGCCATCCTCGAACAATATTTGGAAGATCACGACGAACGACGGGCAATGGAGTCGTCGTATGATGAAGATACAGATGCGAATTCGAAATATGCATTTTTAACAAGCTTGTGGAAGGAAGATTTGGAAGACAATCAAGATAATTGGAACGACGAAAAACAGCAAAATAATGGAGAGCAGCGAGTTCCACAATCGGAGTTGGCGCGACTGTTGGATTTGCAGCAGCATTTGGTAGGTTCACCAGCTGCTGGAAGACCATGTTCGTTCCAAGAATTGGGTGATTTGTTCGTGGGGAAACCTGTTCGATTATATTGTCCGCTAGATGACAACTATCATAGCGGACGCATCGTCGACTATCGACCTATTACTATCGGCAGCAGTGGCAGCAAAAAGCCGAAAAAGCCCATCAGCAGCACCAGCAGTCAACAGCGCATCTACTACTATCCCAACGATGATTTCTTCGCGACAAAGGTCGAGTTCCTGGTGAGGTTCGTTCCCGGCAGCCACGAATATCGCAAGACCTTGATTCACCGATGGATCCGTCTCGAAGAACATTCCTTGGCGGTGGGGACTCATTTGATTTGGGGCAACTTTTCCACACAAGATATGGTTGCGTCGGCACCCGGGACTGTATCGGCCCGTTTTGGTAACGCGTCTACGACCAACGGTTCGGAGTGGCAACCTGCGTTGCTCTTCTTGCGCACCACTCGGGAGCTTATACCTGTGTTGCATCTCCTGCAAGAAGAGGATGGAGAAATCTCGTTCCACCCTGCCTCGTTGATGCAAGGCTCCTCTGGCACCAGGCCCAAAAAGAATTCTGACAAGTCAACTTTCGCCGTGACGGTGCCAGCCAAACCGCCGAAGAAGGTGTGGGCCTTAGCCAAGCGCTTGGCAAATAGTTCTGCGCCGGTACCTGTTCCTTCGCCTTCGGACAATAATGAAGATCAAACCAAAGATCAAGCCTACAAGTTGCTACGAATCAATCTGGAAGCGAAGGCCTTCATGTCCCGAAAACCAACCTCCAATCATTTGGACCGACTCAACTACAGTCTTGCCATGGCCGAATACGACGAACAACAAACAGTCATCCGATGGCAACGCATGCCATTACAAAACAAATGGGCCCCAACGGCATTGCGCAGTCGTGATGCTTTTTCGATGGGCCCGGTAGAGTTCCGTGACAGCACACATACGTCTCCGGTGACGACCAACACAAGGGCAAAGTCGCAAGAGGAGCAAGAATTGTGTCCTTTGATTCGTTCTCCGGGATTGGATCGAACGTATTTGATGGAACGATTGGTGCAACGTGGGATTGTGAAGGAAGCCAGCAAAGATATTGCTGCTGGGCTAGAGTGCGTGTTGATTCCGTAACCGGAACGTACAAAATTATAGAAGAATTTGAGAAAAGAGATACTACGACCTGTGCGAAGTGATATGTAGCAATCTATGTAATCAGTCTTATTCGAGGGCTGTGAACATTTAAAAAGGCTGATTCTGTTATTATGATCATTTGTGCTCCGGTTTTCCATTTAGTTTTGTCGCTCTTGTAGATGATGGTAGTGTTGTTGTCATTTTTGATTTTCGGCACTGAAGATCTGCGCTTCGGCGGGTATTCGCTGGTTCTGAGAACTTTCTTCAAGATTGAAACCAGAGGATTGCCTTTACGGATAGGGAACCCAATACCGAAAAATAATTCAAAAGCTTTAGAATATGAGAACCAATATTGTTATTGTCCATGCTAGTTTTGGAGGGTGTTGAATCGAATATGGAAACCTGGAAACCACGATTCCTACTACTGAATAAATTGTCTACTAGCTAGACTAGTACTAGTAGTACTAGAGAGAATACTTCTACTATTCTACTCTAGCTAGCTCCAGCTAGCCTACTAGTAGTAGTAGGGTCGAAGTAGACGTCGTCTAGCTAGCAGGAAAAGAGTGGTGACCAAAAGTAGAGCGATGTTCCGGGTTAAGAATAGGGTGATACTGCCAAATCCCTGTCCTTAGTCAGAAAGAAATAATGCTGTAATGTACGCGTACGAGTACAGAAATGTGATGAGTGATGAGTAAGAAGATTCCGTAGCAATCCAAATGATGCATCATGATGTAATGATGACTTGTTTTTGGGTCTGATCCGTCGTACCAGTAGTGATGAAGTTCAATACTGCGCCAGCACCAGCACCAGCACCAGAACCTGCCTGCACACAATTGAAGCGAAGTGATATTTGCCGCTAGTAGTAGTATCTACTGGAATAAGAGTGCCATGGGAGTTGAAACTTGGTGTAAGTACATTAGTACATTGACTACTTGTGTGGCTGGTTTGGTTTATTGGCACCGGCCTCGTCTACTACTAGATCCTCTTCTCTGCTTGACAGACAGAAATCTATTCATTAGAAATTGCTTGCAAGTTCTAATACTGCTAGCTACTACTAGACTAATGAGTAGTAGGCGCATAAAAAAAGTACATCCTCGTCTAGCTTTTGTAGCATCCTCATCTCCGCTCTCTTCTTTCTTTCGGTTTTTACAGTAGCTAAATATCCAGGAAGCCCTGGAGTGAAAGTATTTGTGGCCGTTTCGACGATCTTAGCAGTTTCAGCCTATCCCATCTTCAAAGAACCCAAACAAGGCGCCAAACAAGGAGAACATTATTTCAGTCAAGAACGACCGGAAGCCATTCACAAGGCACAGGAGCAACAACGCAAAGATTACAAGGCCAAGGAACGAGCACGACAAGAAGCCAAGCAGCAGCAATAAATTACAACAGCAGCAACAGTAGGAAAGGACGAAGTTGGTGAATTGGTCGGTCGGGTTCATTTCTGGAGAAGGAGGATAACGGTCAAGGAGACTTTCTAACTTTCTAATACATTCGACAGAGCAGCAGCAGCAGGTAGTAAACTAGAAAGTGACTTGTGTGCGTGTTCGCGTGCGTGTGTCTGTGTGAACGAGCGTTAGTAGAATGCAGTCTCCAAATACAACTATTAGCGAAGACGGAGGAGGAGAAGAAGGACTGCAGGAAGCGTGGCAGCAATTTATGTTGAGTGGAGGAACAGGAGGAGGAAATTCTACAAGTGGTGGTAGCAAGAAGAAAAAAAAGAAAGGAAGACATCAGCTCCAGGCTGCTGCTGCTGCTCCAAGCAATCAGACAAGTCCTGGTGCTTCAGGCCAAGCAACGACACCGGTTCTGAAAGGATATCAAGATGAGACGCAACGACAAAAAATTCGGAAAAAGTACTGGCAAATAATTAAGGCATTTCAGAAGACGTTACATGACGATTGGCTGGATACGGACGATCATATGGGAGAAGTAATGGGATCTATTGTGAATCTGCGAGAAAGGATATACGTGAGCAGTACTTATTTGTACAGCGACAACGGCAATGCTAAGGACACTGTCGATGTCCCAGCGATGGCTGTTACATCAATCTCACAAGAAAAAACACATGGATACCGGGCAAGACAAGTAACAGTAAATGACTCAAACAAACGTGTACTACCAGTTCTGGGCTTTCTGGGTAAAGACGATTTGGAATTGGCTCAGTTTCATGCTTTGCTGCAGCACGAGAAAATGTTGACAGGAGCAAGACGTTTAATTTCTTCTCTGAATCAATCCGAAGAATCCCTTGGTCGACGTTGGGAAGAGCTAATGTCCTTTCATCTGAATGTTCAGGAACTTTTGCACACGTCTCGAGACGACGAACTCGTTGATCAAGAGTTGTCGGTGTCGTTGTCTGTATTTGGAGCTGGTATTGTTGAATGGGCACGTCGAGTGTACACCGAACTTGCGGAAGAATTGTATCGAAAACAGCGATTGGTACAACTGGTGTTGGATTCTGCTGCGAGCGATGACTTACTGTATCATGAGAACGATGGTGGTATACTATTAGATGATGGCGCGGACGCACCACTGAAGGTTGCAAAACAATGCCATATTAAGTGGACACGACGACCTTCGCTGGAAACACTTTTGACGTCGGCACCCTTTCAACAAGAGTAGAAAAAATTGCAAAAAAGTGCGTAAATATTATAGAAATGTGAACAATAATTATGTTATTATTATTATAATTATTAAAGTAACGACACTACTAGCTGCAGTGAAAGGCACGTTTCGCTTGGTTAAATATCCAAGTCGTCATCCGGATCTTCTTCATCGTAATCTTCAAACTCGGGATCATCATCTTGCAGAAAAATACGAGACGCAGTAGGTCCTGCCGGAGCTGCTGATGTGGGTGCTGACATTAGTTGTTTTGGTGCATTATCATCTTCTAATTTCAAGGTAATCTTGTTGGTTCTCCTGGTTATTCCATGCACTGGATTGGATGTTGTTTGTGGCTGTTGTTTTTGTTGTTGCTGTTGTTGCTGCTGTTGCTGCTGCTGTAGATTGTTATTGGCAGCCTTGAGTTCCGGATTAAGTGCTGGATTCATGGCTTGCAACAGGTTGATTTGTTCAGGAGCATCGCCTTCCACTTTTTCTTCTTCGTCGTCGTCGTCGTTGCCATTCTCTTTGCCTTGCCCCACCACCAATTGAAAGGGACGGCCACTGTGATTGTCCCTGGAGGATGCTGGTACCAAACTAAAATCCCAAATTTCTCGAACGGTGCTATCTTGTTCTCGAATTCCCCTTCGAAGGACATGCAAATCGACTTGTCCGGTATGATTTGACAACCACAAGGCCGTGTGTGCTAAATCTTCCAACTGCTGGTGCTCTAAAGGAGACAATGTTTCCGCGAGGGTGGGAATCAGCAGGACTGTGTGTGGTATCGATAAAAGGTGCTTTTGAATCCAACGGTAGACAACAGCAAAACCGTATAATTGGACCAAGGGAGATATCGATTCCAAGACAATTGGTACGACGCAATATTTTTCATCATCCACATCTTCGCCACCGTTTTCTTGTTTGTCGGATGGTTGATGGAATGATTTTTGTAATTGTTGTATTTCGTTGTACAAGGCCACGAGTGGATGAAGCGTATCGTCAGCTGTGGCAGTAGTATCAGGTGGTGCCGCCGCCGCCGTCTGAAACAGCTTGATATAATGTGGCGTGGCGGATACGATTGAAATTTGCCGATCCCGCAAACGAAAAGGCAGTGGTTGCATCGTGGTGGAAACCCAAATTATCTTGCTGCTATTGCTTCCACGAATACTAATAGTATCACAAAGTTGTTCGGTCAAAAACTCCAACCACAACGGTCCTCCCCATACACTCCGTCTGGCGTTTTCGGCTGGAGTACGTAATTGAGCCCGTCGATACAAGTCAGCCTCTGCCTGCACTTTGGCATGTTGCTGATGCTGTTGTTGTTGAACTCTCGTCGTTGATTTGTTCGCTTTCGAAGATCGACTTGCCACGGCTGCTGCTGCTACTGCTCGCAATGATACATGGCATGAATATTGAAAAAGAATCAAAGGAGATCTCCTACTAGAAGCAGATGACGACGGCGGCGACGAGGAACCGGCTGTCTGCTGCTGGCGTACCAGCTTTTCTAGAAGTTGCTGAGCGGGACAATTCATTCTCTTTATCTAAGGAATTTCAGGTTTGGTGTTTTAGGCATGAGTTTTTTTTTATTACATAATATTACTAAGATGCTACAGTAGCTGGTAGAAGAGTACTGTACACCTCTCATTATTTTTCTGAATGAATATTATTATTGGTTCGTAGCTTTTGTTTTTAAACACTCTTCAAACATAAACGCACACCTGCTCTTTATTCCTCGAATGTTGTATTGAACTACAGTACTCGTAGACTATTAAAACTGCTTTTAAAAACGACTGCAAACTGCAAATGACATCCTAAAATTTTCTTCTTCTCGATCTTCGGTATTGGCTAGATTAAGCGCCAACTAACTTGGTCTGAGACACAATAACCTAGCAGGTCAACGTTTCCTCCAAGAGATCGTACATCAGATTAAGCAGAAATCTCTCCCAGGAATTATAACTCGAAAAGGAATAAGAGATTCACAAGCCCTTTCTTATCCCCCAAATCACGACTTGCATTTGCTTCAACCGTGTGGATCTTCATCATTATTTCGTTCCAGTGCATTATTAAATTTAACAGCAAAGACGTAACGTGATGAGTCGACTTGGAGGAGGCGAAAATGGCCGTTCTGGTCGATATCATGGACTTTCTGGCACCGATGAACCTTTACACACCACCACAGGTAAAAATGGTACTGGTACTGGTAGCGCTGGTGGTAATAGTACTAGTAGTAGCACAGCTGCACATGCACTTGATGGCGAGGAACGACCGGAAGAGTCGTTGCAAGAATCTCTGTTGACGAGATCACCTTCCAACGACGAGGGCGATGACGACGTGCATTTAGATCCGGTCAATAATAACAGCACGAATCCTCCTCACCGAGTTCACAGTTGGGTAATGGAGAGTCCACCACAATTGCACTGCGTGTTAAAGTCCCTTGTGGATTCTTGGAAGCTAATTTTTCCTCATGTGCGACGTCTTGGACCATACCTGTACTGTCTGACCATACTAACTATGCTGGTGGTCATTCCAATGGTCACCTACAAGGCTGTGGAAGAGGGACGGTTTGATTATGCCGCTTTTGACAGTGCGGGTGTTATGGTTTTGGGAACGCTCGTCCTGTCCTTTCGACTCATATATTTACACCTGACACATTGGTACATGCCGCAGGTCCAAAAGTACGTGGTCCGCATTGTTTGGATGGTACCACTTTATGCTGTTCAATCGTGGCTATCGCTCAAGTACCGGGATGCGCGTATCTACATTAACGCCATTCGGGATTTGTACGAAGCCTTTGTCATTGCCAGCTTCTTGTACTTGATTATTGAGTTGCTCGGTGGACAAGACGCACTGGTGAGCATTCTCGAGAGTAAGCGAGAGGCTCAGTCTCATTTGGGAAAGCATGCCTGGCCTCTCAATCAGTTGTTGCACAACTGGGAACTTGGCACTGAGTTTATGATGCAGTGCAAACATGGCGTCCTCCAATACGTCGTTGTCAAAACAGTCGCTACTGTCCTGACGTATCTCTTTGAAACTACCAATTGCTACGGAGAAGGAAATTTTAAGTGGAATTCGGCGTATCCGTATTTGGCTTTCTTGTTGAATTGTTCCGTCATGTACGCCTTGTACGTATTAGTCATGCTATTTCATGCCGTTCGAGAAGAATTGAAACATCCTGTCAATTGGCACCCCCTCGGAAAGTTTTTGTGCGTTAAGGGCGTGGTCTTTTTTACGTGGTGGCAGGGAGTGATAATTTTTTACGCGCAAAACAAAGGATTCATAAAACCAGCTGGAAACTGGACCGGAAGCGAAATTTCGAATGGCCTGATTGACTATTGCGTTTGCACCGAAATGGTATTTTTTGCCATTGCGCACAGTTACACTTTTTCCTACAAGGAGTATCTGCCTTCTAGTATTCCTCCAGATTTGCGCAACTTGACACTTAATGCCAATGTCAATGCCAATGCCAATGTTCACGCTGCTACACCAACCAACAATAGCAGTGTTTCAGGCGCTGTGCCCCTGCCACTGCGTTTGGAACCCTCCCAATCTACCATGTCATCCCACTCGGCTACTGCGAATAGCAATACAGCAGTGCGACCTACCTATCGACCACCGGCTGTGCTGGATCAACCTCTAAACTTTCGAGAAGCCTTTTGGAGCAGCTCAATCCCCAAAGAAACCGTAGAAGACATTCGAAGACTCCGAGTCAACGCTGATGCTATATCTCGTGGAAGAACGAACGGTGGCACTATATCCTTGCAAGATTTCCAGTCGGAAACATTAGAGGCAAACACCTCGATTGAATCAGTGCGGGCCCTTGGTGCTGCAGCGGCCGCAGAGGCAATGAACGAAGCAGAAACAGATGCTGATATAATCCTCACTGTCTCGAATGACGAGGAACGTTCCTCGAACAACGATGTTGAGCATGGCGAAACAAGTATTGGTAATAACGCTGCTTCTAGATAGACCACTCTACATAAAAGATCAATTCACTTCTTTTTATATTATTATTTACTGTATATCGTGCTGCCCTATGCCGAATGCAAAGATATACTATTCTAGTAGTAGTAGTCACTGTACGTTGTCCGATAGAACCACTTGGCTACCAATAGCTGTGCATACCTGTTTTCTACTAGTAGCTTGTTGCTAGTACTAGCTACTTATAGAGTACTCGAAGTTACTCTAGAGTAGTTCTCTCAAGTAGTCTAGCAATACTAGCTACTAGAGTAGTAGCTTTCCAATTTTTCTTTCTTGCTTGCTTTCAGTTGAATCTGCTGTTGTAAATATTCCATATTAATCAAGAATTTGGCAACACCTGCTTTTTACTCTACTACCAGGTGGTCTACTCGGAGTACTAGACTAGTATGTTTAGAATTCTGCAACATTCTTATTACGCTCATCATCAAAGGAGATTTGCGAGCGCAACTGCCCAAATTTCTGTTCTCAAGACTCCCCTGAACTCTAAAACACGATTATTTTTTGGTCGCATCTGACTTGATCATTCGTCGAAGCTTCTCTCGCGCAGCACAAATTTGTAGAGCATGTCAACAAGTTAGTGAAAGAAGTCACTCTACTTTTTTATTTTGCTCATCTGGAACGACTGATCAAGCAAGTCCGTGCAATGAAAACTTTGGGCAACCTTATGAAATCACTCAGTCCAAGAAGACCTTCCGCATCAAATAGAAAGAGACGTATTTCCAAGCTCAAGGAAGAGCAATCCCTTGGTTGTTCATCGTTAATGTCTACGTCCAGCGGGACAAGTACTGCTGCAGCGGACGCTGCTTGGCGTGTAGGTAAGTCTTGTACGGTTGTGACAGAATCATTCGTGCATCCATCTCTCTGTTGATCTAAATCTTGTGATTTAACTTCTTAACCTGTGCTCACCTCGTTTATCTATTAACTTCTGATAGAGCATATCCGCGTGGCTGCTCCAGATGAACAAGAGTGGTGGAAGCCAGAGGAAGAGGATGACACCACTTGCATGTTAAGCAGTGGAGTCTCGGAGAGCATGGACGACAGCATCGAAATGTGCAGTAACAGCAAGTCTTTGGTTAGCAAAAGCTCCACGTCTTCATCCGCTACCGATGGTACTAGTACTTCCCTGAGGTTTCACAACTGCGGACTGGAGACTTGGGAGAAGACCCGCGCCGCCTGGACGGCAAGACCGGACAATGTGGTCGTTCAAGCCAGTCGGCAACCTGTCAACCGTAAAGAGCTGGAAAAGGCGCTAAAGAAGGCTAGCTCCTTGCGGACCTATGAACTTCCTCGCAGAATGCCCTTGCCAGATTTGATAGACTCTTATGTTACCGTTTGGAATGGCGAGGAATGAAACGCGACCACGAGGAGCTGGCGGCGAAATATTTTAGAATAGCTTCGAGGAATGAGCACGGACATCTTCCCTCTCAAGTGGATCACTGCCGAAAGCAAAAGACACCCTGCCGAAAGCAACAGACAAGATGAACCGACTGCTACTGGGGAATACTTGCCTTGGAAAAGTTACATCACGGCACTAATATTATTTATTGTACACTAGTATGTACTGTTCCATACTAATATTCATCTTGACAACACAAAAATGACTTGCTTACAAATTAGCTGATGGTCTAAGTGGCTACCAATCGATGGACCAGCCAGTGTTGTGATAGACATTATGCCTGTGGTCAAAAACAGCTGTATCTCGGAGTCATGCTCAAGAAAAGAGCAATTCGATAGCATATCATTATTTTGTGACGGAAAGAGCAAGTGCTATGAAGTAGTCTTGCTAAAGTAATCTTGTTACCTTGGTACCACTTGAGCCTGCTGAATGCAATATTTTTTAACTGCTTCGCAAAACTACAGCCTCACTGTATCAGGAATAAAAAAGGGTTGAAAATATCATGATCTAATATGGCTGAAAGGCGTTTGCTTGCGTTATTGTCGCCGTTTACAGCGGCTACTAATTACTACTGTAGCCAGGTCCTTCGCATATTGTACGTTACGTTTCTAAAACTACTAGGTTTACAAATTAGCATTTCTTGCTCTTTTTCTGGTGGTTTTCTGCCTTACAGTAGCGGGGTGGTGGTTGTGTCAGAGAGTTCACAAAACATCAACATACAGTCCTCTATTTGATTCCACACCACCAACATGAAAATCCAATCGACGTGATTGCGAGTGTAAAGAGGTCTTGTTGTGATGTAAATTTTTGACCTTTAACAGATTTATTGTGCTGAATGTGCGTGCTGCTTCTTGTTAATGGAGATAGAAACATCGTCGCATTTCTCCCGCATGGTGAGTTGAACGGTCAGACTGAACATGTAAACATAAGTGAGAGTGATAGCGGGAGAAACATATATGAATTTTAAACATGGATTCTTCTTCTGGAATGGTTGGTTGGATAGGTAAATGCAGAGGCGCTCAAGTGGTTTGCTGGTTTGCTATGACTGCCTTCGTATTCACATTCGCTCCTGCGAAGAGGGAAGGCCAAAACCTTTTGGTTTAGGTCTTGAAATCGGTTCATCAATGCCGGCATCGTCGCCAAAGTAGTTGTAGCAGCATCTGCACTTAGGATTGCGCAAGTGTGCCCTGATAACAGTACACTGACGACGATATAAACTCTGCAAACCAGGCATGAGAAGTTGTTTCTCAAAGCTTGACACAGGAGCTGGGCTTGCGTAGAGAATGGGAGCACCACTGGGCAGCGCATTTGCATTTTTGTTAGTGCTCGACTGGGTTTGGGACCTCGCATGACGACTACCGCGGTCTCCCTTCTTCCCAGCTGGTCGAGCTGAGTCGCTTGGGTGATGCAGATGACAGATGTCGCCAAAGCGGCAAGTGCCATTTCGCATGATGGACCCACAAACAGTGGACTTGTATTGATCGGGATGGTAAATCATTTCTTCTCGTGAATGGGCAAACTCACAATGAGTTCCCTTGGGACACTCATTAATGACAAAGAAGTTTGAAGCTGCACGCTTATCTGCAATCTTGATAACACGTGGACAGAATTCAGCATGGTAATAGTACACATTTGGGTCGCGGCGTAGCCAACCCCCATTGATCTCGACGTGGGCCATACCACAAAGTTCGTGATCGTGATCGTAACGCTTCGCGCACCAAGAGGTGCGGAACTTTCCCGCCTCTTCGGGTGTCATTTGTCCCAAAGCATCCGTCTTTTGGGTACCTCCATCTGAAGATTCCACAGTGACGACTGGAATGCCAACATTTCCCCAAATGTGAGATGCGCTCGCGGCGTCTTTCCCGAAGAAAACACGCCACTCATGCGCAGTGAGCTGCAAATTGGAGGAGTGTGCACTGTCTCGGATAAATTCATTGTGGCACCGAAATGCATCTTCTGCAGTTCTAACGTTCTCGTTGAAGCACAAGAGAACAGCGCGCTTCGAGTCGTGATCACCACCATCGTGGTGATGTTGCTGATCGAGAGGAGGGCTCTGGCTCATGGGCTTGAGTGCTGGAGATCCCTTCGGTGACGCTTGGTTGCTTCGCGGCTCGGACTTGCTTTCGAATTCTTCGGCCGCCGAAGCCTCTAGCACAATTTCCCGGTTGACCGTTATATTATTCCAGGGAGCCGGAAGTAGTCGCAACAAATCACTATCGTCAGTAACTTCTTTTGCAAACTGTGCACAAAAGGTGTGACCCTTTTCTTCGGTTCCATCTGGACGGGGGATGATATAGTGAAAGCAACTGTTCAAAATGATCTGCATACAACGATTAACCTTGGTTCTCGTGATAACTCCAGATTCAATTTTCTCCGCTACGCAGGCATGAACACCAGCCTGAAGTTGCTGCCTTGAAAAGTACCCAAACTCGAGGGCCAGCTCTCGACCGACCAACCACGTCACCAATGCCACAGCTCGAGACGTATCTGGTTCGTAAAGACAAGCCTTTTTGCGCAAAAGAGTCTTCAATATTTCCGAGGACGATCGCGATCCACCGCCACCGCCGCCGCTACCTGCAGGGATCGGCTGGTTGGGAGCAACCTGTCGTTCCTTGTTAGGATTTGGACCACCCTGTGGTGCTCTCATAACTACACCCCGTTGAGCGCGCAAGGGACTTGCTTGTTGAGATGGTGGTAGAGGATGCTGTGGGGGATATCCCGGTTTGCGTTGGTGAGGGTAAGCAGTCACAGAAGGGTAGCCTTGAGAATTTAGCAGCAGCTGCTGCTGCTGCTGCTGCATATAAACACCAGCTCTGGCTTGTTGAACAGGGTACGCGTGGTGTGGGAGGATTTGTGAAGGGTGTTGCGATGGTAGCTGCTGATGCCATCTCTGTTCTTGATACGGCCCTGGAGAGTGACGAACATACTGCTGCGATGGCTGAGGGTAGTTACCGGCTCTCATTGTGTCGTTATCGTCATCGTTACGAAAGCTGGCGGTGCGTGACTGGTGTACTTGAGACGTGCCCCAAGGTGAGTGCGTTTGTGGCTGCTGCGTTTGTGGCTGCTGAGGTGCCCAGTGCGCTTGTTCCGAACGTGGCCGCATACTGGCACTGATCTCTGTATCCGCATATAATTGGTGTTGCATCGGTGATCGATCCCACGAAGGAGCACGACGATGGAGAGTCAAGGGTTCCATTTGAACCAGATTAGCGGGAAAATGATGATTAGCATTGCCGTTGCTGCTAGCTTCGGTCCCCTTAATCGACGAGTTGTCGGTACCCAAAGAAGCTTCTTCCGTAGAAGCAGCAGTCGAAACAGTAGACGGTGTCCCTATAATGGCAGTGGTAGGACCAGTTACCGGTCCAATTCTGGGAGAGGATGTGGGACTCATAATCGCATCACCGACATCCAGAGCTCCTGCTGAAAGGACGGCCGTGGACTGCACTGTGCTATCATCTCCATCCCGGCTCTTGCCCTCGGGGGTAGATCCCCGATCCCACATCTCGCTAGTGTTGCTACTGCTACAATAAATGTTTCGACTGTGATTGCTGCTGTTATCCGTGGTGTTTGATTCCAGAGCCCAGTCCTGTTGATGAATGAAATGTCCCATGTGTGCACCCGGGGTAAGTTCCAGCGACGGTATGGTGGTGACAGACGTTTCGAGGATGTTGCCAAAGTTCTTGGAAAGGTTGCTCTGTTGAGGTGTAGAGCTAAGAGCTATGGAGTTGTTGCTGTGCTGCAACGTCTGTGCACTTTGAGTGGTCAAGGTTGACGATGGTCTTTGTACGTTTGAATCAGATGATTGAGAGACTGACACTGCAGCCCCCCCACCTCCTAATGAATCGTAACTCGTCGCCGAAGTCAAACGTGTTACACTGTTGCTGCTGTTTAGATCAGAGTGATCTACTACAAAACTACTGCTGCTACACGTACTCGGATTCCACACAGAATCACGATTGCCACCTGTCACCCGGTTGGGGTTTGAGAAGGTGCTGTCGTGATTCAATTCTTGATTGCTCAAGAAGTCTGGGTCTAGTAGATAGTCGTCACTGGATGATGCTGCTGATGCTGTTGCTGTTGCTGATGCTGATGCTGTTGTTGATGTTGATGATGGGTTATGGTTAACCGTGTTGTTGTTATTGTTATTGTCGTTGTTGTTGATATCTGTATGAACTATGTTATTGGCAAAGAACGTGTTTTGTGGCTCTGGTGTCGTCTCCGAAGAAGGCTGCTGCTGGTAAATGAGATTGCTCGAGTTATTCTGATTCTCTCGTTGATGGGACTGAACTTCCTGTGTCAGGCCGTCGAAGCCTTCCGAATGTCTGTCGTCCGGCATCGGGTGCAAGTTTGGTTTACAACTGTTACTATTATCGTGGTTAACTGTGTTGTTATCTCTTTCCTCTGACCTCGAAGTTATAGCCATAGTTGATATAAAAGCATGAGCTATGTCCTCTCCTTGTGCCATTTTCATAGAAAAGAATTCAAGCGGAAGAGAATTAAGTTGTCTTCGGGGATGACAAGTCTACTTGAGCGCTAGTGTGCGTGTGGTTAACTCGTGAGAAATCGCGAATTTCTCCCCACTCACACACTACAACCCTGTCACCCCCCCCTTTAACTTGAATCAATCTACAAAGTATACTCCTCTTCTAAATTAAGTGAATGCTACTAGTAGAGTAGTTGGCTTGTTTTGTTGCGAGTGAGTCTTTCGTTGAGCTAGAGTACTGCTGTTTATAGTACCAGGTAGTATGCTCCCGCTGTTGTTAATTTTGGCGCTATGGCTGATGATGATGGTGTGTTGTTGTTAAAACTTGAATCAGCCAGAAAACTCGAATCTCGTGAAATCATTGGCCAGGAAAAGTCTAACTGCCGTTGCGGAGGTTATATGAAGGTTAAATATTCCATAATAATCTAGTCCTCTCTGTCCAAGTCACACGTCCAACTGATGCCGTTGATGATGGTCACGTTTTCAAAGATTTATATGTTGAATAGAAATGCTTGAGAACTACGTGGAAACTCCGAAGAATATTGCGTGACTTCACAATGGGGTGAATAGTAAATGGGGAGGCAAATTTAAAATTTGTCTCACAATTTGCTTCATTTTCGCATCCATTGATGACAATAAAGTCACAACTGGAACAAGAATAAAAAGTCGGAATTAGTGCTCGGGGTTGTTAAGATAAAATGATGGTTAACGTGCTGCTTTATTGGCAGGTTCTAGTTTATTGGCACGGTTTTTAGGGGATAGGAAAATATCCAGGAATTCAATGCCATCGACTGGATTGTAAGAATGTAAACTTGAGCCTACCAGTGTGTTAAAGAAAATAATAGAGAAAAATTACAGCACAGATTTGCGCCAACACCTTTTTGGGAAATAGATATATACGCCGTATTTCTGGGTGTGCCTCAAATGCAAAAGATGGCCGGGAAAAGAATGCTATCTATTGATAGACAACGTCTGCCGTTGCCAGAGACAACAATTGCGTTAGAATTTCGTAAGCTGCCTCATTTCTCGCTTTAAGGGAACTCGCGAGGAAGCATCATTACAGCGGCATATATTTTCGTGGCACTGAATAGGTCTAATCACAGTCTGGAAAAGATCACGCCGGAAAGACGAGCTTTTTGTTTGTTTCTGCCAGTAGAGCGAGTACTCCTAGGACACACGCACTGCATCATAGCGCACCAGAATTTGCCACTGCCGTGGACAAACAGAAACATGGGTACTTTTTCTACCCTAAAAGCACTGCACCTGTACAGCCAAGCAAAAAATGACACACGCATGAGACTGCATCAGACCTCGGCAAACACCTTTTTTGGTTTCTTATCCAGCGGTGGTTCTTGATGTTCCAACTCTTCGTCCTCTTCCCTTCCTTCTACGTCACTTTCATATTCTTCGTCTGAACTGTCCACAAGCTCGGTCGTCCAACTACGTTTCGCATCCATAGCTTCATTGGCCAGTCCTGTGAGGAAATTCAGTTTGTACAGAAGGACGTAGGTAAGTTCGTTCAAAAGAACAAAAGTTCGAAATCATCATTTCAAATCATAAAACACGGGATAGTTTCACAAATCATACCATCGGCAACTTTGTTATCACTTCGGTAGACATGTTCATAAGAGACTTTTAGAGACGAAACCAGTCCCATTAGCTTGACCATGGTCTTGTCAAATTCACCTTTTATCTTCTGCAACAAAGGATGTTTGCACTGGTAAGTTCCTTCCAATTGTCGAATGACTAGCTGCGAGTCTCCCTGAATAAATAATTCCATCCTGGGTTGGATACCCTTGTACCGTTGCTGAAAGGCATCGACTTGATCAATCACATGCAAAAGCCCGGCCAAGGCGCCAGACCATTCTGCGAAGTTGCAAGTTGACGAGGTTCCCACAAATTTGCGAAGGTGAGTCTTGCGGCGCTTTCTTTGCACTTTGTCGGGTGTCCGTTGTGTAATGATGACTTCGGCACCAGATCCTGCTACCTATATAGTCCGAATACAAGAAGATAGTGCAGAGGATAATTGAATTCGATGAGTATGGTGGGAGCACATGCTCTGCGATTGGATGACTAGTCGAAGACAACAAAGAATAGAAACCTAACATTTGAAAAGAAAAGGTCACACTTACTCCTGGATTTCCTCGAGCGCCCCCGTCGAAGGCTATACAAACAACCCAGTGACTGGCTATTTTTGATGCCTTCATCGAGCTGGTACTAGTAGGCTGGAGTACCCGTTGACGCTTGGACGCTGGTGGCTTCTGTTCTTCCTTGACAACGACAGCGGCTCTCTTGGTAGCAGATGGTTGTGCTTCAGGTAAAACATTTTTGGCAGCAGGTTTTTGATGATCTTGTTCTCCTTTGGTAACAACATTTTGGCTTTCACCGGCGTCGGTGCGCTCCGAAATCCCAATAAACAGTGCAGCTTCTTCTAGCGTTGCGAATCCCTTGAAGCGGGCCTTTGGATATCCTTTGACCTACCACAGATAACGAAAAACGAATGGGTGTACTAGAAATGATGAGTTAATAATTTAACCACTGCAAAGATAAGGCAAGATACTTTAGTTCATCTAAACAGAAACTGCAGCTTCCCAGACCCCAGACTCCTTCCTCAAAAAAGAATCTTGATATCTTACCTGTCTTTCGCACTCGGCCCAAGTGTGAAAAATGCCCCGCTCTCTCCCCACTGATACCCCATAGTACTTCTTCTTGTTGGACTTGCCCATGAAAGGGGTGGGCTGTGTGTAGTTGTTAATTTATTGTTAATTTATTTTTCAAGGGTCATCTTCGGAAGGCTATTAATAATTTTGATGTGGAAATTGATAACATCATAAAATAATAATATCTTTTTCGATGAATTTTGACTCTCCTCGTAGAATGACTACCAGTAGAGTACGTAGGAGAATGTACTACGTAGCGAAGCTACTATTAAGCGACAGCAGTTTATAGACGCATATGACTTCCGTCGAGAAAAAAATCACATTATTCCAAAAACATAAGAGGTACCATACTCCGCAGTACTAGACTACGGTACCGTTTTGTTCTTGTTTCCTAGATATTAAGTAGCATAATTAGGAGCATTTGATTTTTAATTAGGAGTGTTTGATTTTCAATTAGAAGCGTTTGCTCTTTGTCACAGCCCTAAAAGCTCCTAATTAGGAGCGTTTTAGGAGCATTATGGAAAAAATTAGGAGCATTTCAAATGCTCCTAATTAGGAGCATTTTAATTATGGCTCTCTACTACAGTACCTGTTCTTCCAGGTAGACTACTAGTACCATACTCCGCAGCAGTACTACTAGACTACTACTACTACTACTAGTAGTAAATAACTTAAGAGAAACAAAACAAAAAACAAGTTTATTTTGACTAGTTTTGTCCAGTGGTCAAACAGGAGGGAGATTGTTTGACCCAGACCAAAATAATAATAAAATATTATTAGATGAGGTCCTTGCAAGCAAGGCTTCTGTCACAGAGTCTATGGGCCAGAGTAATACGAACGAACACTCGCTACACCACCAGCAGCAGCAGTATTGATAGATCTCAACTACGACCACTATTTCAGGCTTTGCAAGCTCTTGATACTGCCGCAATTTGCGATGCTGACAAAGGCATGTTTGCAAAAGTTGACAATTACAAAGGAATCAAATTGTTGAATTTCTCCATTCGTCCAGTGAATCCTGCTGGTATGCATCAGACGAATGCCGTTATGGTAGGCACGGCAAAAACCGTCCAGTGCACCCAACGCAACGACTTTTTGGCCGTTCTTCGCGGTCTCATGGAAGCTCAAGCCGGAGATGTTTTGATGGTCGATAGCTGTGGCTCTGATCGCGCAGTTGCTGGTGAACTCTTTTGTTTACAGGCTCTTCAAAGAGGCATCTCTGGAATTGTCGTCGACGGTCCTGTTAGAGATACAATTCATATTCAACAAAGACCAGAAGTGTCGTCTCATACGAAGATTCGCATATATTCAACCTCCATTACTCCCTATTCTGGGACTATCCAATCGCCAGGTTCCACAAACGTTCCAATACAATGTGGCGGTGTAAGGATAGAATCTAATGACATCATCATAGGGGACAATGATGGAGTCCTGGCTGCCGATGCTGAGACATTGCAACAGCTCTTGCCGGATGCACAAGCCATTTTTGACTTGGAATCTAAGGTCAAAAGTAGACTTTTGAAAGGAGACAGTCTTGCCGATATGTCTAATCTTGAAAGACACATAGCCGCCCGCTTAGAAGGCACGCAATCGTCACTTGTGTTCAAAGTATAGTGAAGCCATCGAGCTATAACAAAGAGATAGTATTGTTCTTTGAATAAGTAATGTAATATACAATTATATTGATTGTAGCGGGCGAGAAGCCGGCCACTGTGCCAATAATTTCTATGGCGTCAACATGAATGACAGATGTGATGTAGATTCTAGTTCTTCCGGTGGCGATGACGCTGCAACGAATTCGTTCAGCGTAGAGTTTGGTTGTGACAGTGCAGAGGAGTTTTGTTCGGGTACGTTCGAGGTGACGTTTAGCTTTGGCACTGCAGTTGAGTTTGGTTTAGGCAATGTTGAGTTTTGCTCCGATAACGCAGAATGTTCCTGCAGCCCTTCAAACAGCACAAAGGATAAATCCAGTGTCTGCCGATTGATTTCTACAATAGCAGTCAAGTCAAACGTGTCCACATAATCCATTTGGATAACGTTGAACGATCCAAGAAAATCATCTCCACTATCAAGGGACGGGGCAAGTGACTCGAGCACATCTTGGAACAACATGGAAAAGGTTTCCGTGTATGAATCAATACTGATCCCGGAACAAGACAGCACCGCCAAACCGAGATTTATCTGGCTCGAAGGATCACATCCTTGTCCCAAAGGTAGAACACCCACAAAACTCAGAATGCGAAAGGAATCATCCGTAGTTTCCGGGAGCCAGCCAGAGAGTTGACTTTCCTGTAACAGTATATCGTCTGCAATAGTATCACGCAACCAACCCCCTTGATCTTGATTGTAGTCAGGCCATGTAGGACAGGTTCCATCGGAAGCACTACCGAGGTCGAAGAATCGACCTACAGAAGTTCCAACTGCGTTGCAGGCATCTGTGCGATAGTATTCATCCACAGCAACACCACTCCCACCAGTCTCGTCGTCCCAAAGGAAATAAGCTTTTCCTTGGATAGGTGCGAGCGTCGAAGATAAAATCTCTGGGGTCAACAGACCACCATAGTGGACCATTCCCAGGACAGTTTCCAGCACGGATCGAACTTGTTCCCTGGTTGCACCACACTGTGGTCTCAATTTCAGTACAACAACTTCCGCCGAAGAAACGGAGAGGAAGTCACTTACTTGTTGGGCTGCTTGTGCCAACGTGAGATCCATAAAAAAGGTATGATGCAGTCGAATGCTTCCATCGACTTGATCTAAGCCTAAACGCAAATCTAAAAATCGAACTCCCAACATGAGTTGCTCAAAAATGGACACTCGTTGGGTCTCAATCAAGTTCACCGTTTCCCGTAGTTCATATTCTACGACTGTTTCCAAAGGAAAGTTGTCGCCCAGAGCAAATCCGTTGATCTCGGCACCACACGTAGGCACATCAGCAGCAGCAGCAATAGCACTTGTATTTTGGATTTTGTACGACCCGGCATTGTGAGATCCAGGCAGCAACATATCTTTTAGTTTGACAATGTCGTGGTCAGCTTGCATTGTTGTCGTGTTACTATCTGATGAGAATAGGTCCAAATAGAGCTGTCCCATCCAAGAACCCATATCGAAACTGCCGGGCGGTTCGATAACAATCGCATCCGACGAAACGCAGAGGAGCGTTAACAAAAGGAGCGTTGGATACATCATCATTGATTTTGTTTCTTTATGTTGATTGGTGTGTGTGTGTGTGTGTGATGTTTGGATTTTCTAGCTGGCACGAGGCACGAGGAACATAAAATCCTACTCGAGTCTCGAGTATGAGAAAGAAAGAGCTTCTGTTGATGCTTAAAAGATATTCATAGTCTCGCCGGTGATACACTTTTCTCCCGGCAAACAGTATTACACTGTTGACTGTAGACTGTAGATGTCTTGATGCGTCCGCCCTCTTGTATTTTTCGTGGTATGATGTGGAGCTTTTTGTTCTGTGGCTGATGTTATGTTTAGGCATGGAGTACCTGGTAAGGTGTGCGTCGCTTTAATTTCTGACGCTTAATTACAAGGACTCAAATCCTCAGCGGGACTCAAAACAACAATGACAAGGCCAGAAAAATCATCGGATAATAACAGGAAAATCTTGTTTAAAGCGCTTTACACTTTACAGCACCTGTTATTGTACGTAGATCATATCTCTTGCTTTCTTAGCCCAACTCCTGCCCGACTCTCCTGCCATGACAGCTACAGCCTCCCAAGCCTGGGCCGTCTTGAAGCGACATGCTCGCGATGAAATGGCTACACTACGCCTGCAAGATTTGTGCAACGATAACGATCGTGTGTCTTCCTTGGTGGTAGTCCACAATTCCGAATCTACTGCTTCATCCAGCAGCAAGACCGATGGAAATCCCAACCGCAATTCTATGATACTGGTGGATTTATCGAGACAACGCATGACACTAGAAACCCTGAATCATTTGCTCAAATTGAGTGTCACTCGCAAGCTGCGTAAATACATCCATCGATTGGCTTGGGGTCAAAACAACCCTGACTGGCCAATTCTACTACAGATGCAACAGCAGCAGCAGCAGCAGTCCCAGAACACAACTAAGAATGCCCCACATGCTCGGTATCAACACTATGCCAGCACTATACCCAAGAAAAGCAATGACAGTAACCTGAATACAGCTGCTGCTACATCTAATAATGAAAACAATCCATCCCAGGAAAATGACACGGATTTCCCAGCGATCATGCCATCTATGCATTTGGCACTGAGAGCACCTCAGCACCAAGGTCTGCACATGCTCACACATCAAGGTATCAATGCCTTGACAGCAATCCATCGCGATTGGGATCGACTCGAGAGACTCTCGGAAAGTATTCGTCGGGGTGCCTGGAGGGGCGCGAATGGTCGCATGATTCGAGACGTTGTGATCATTGGACGGGGCGTGGCCGTTCAAGCTCTGAAATTCATTCACGAGGCACTCGAGTATGACGAAGCGGCGACTATGGCACGCAAATTTGGATTGGATGGCTCGGCAGCAGCACCAGCACCACCCGGAAGCAGCGCCGATGTCTGGAATCACTTGAAACGAGGTTTAGGGGCACCATCGTCCTCATCGACATGCTGGCATAATGCAGGAAGACGGATGCATTTTTTGACTTCGGTAGATCCACTGGTAACGGCTTCACTGGTGGCAACACTGGATGCTGGTTCTACATTAGTCATTTCTTGGGCCCTCCAGGGCACAGAAGAGACGGGGCTTGCCACGAAAACCATGAAAATATGGTTGCTCCAACATTTGAACGGTAACGCTGCAACAAGTAGTGCCAGTCAACCTTATAAGGCAGGGCCCGCCCATTCTCGAAAAGTGGATAGTATTCTCAGCAAGCACATGCTATTGATAACGGGCAATGATCAGATGGCGGCCAATATCAACAAGCCGGAATCCGTCTTTGTTCTTCCTGACCATTCTCGATGCGAAGGCTTTTTAAACTTTTCTGCAGCGACCTTGTTGCCACTATCCATTGTCTTTGGGTGGTCGTTGTGTGAAGAATTTTTGGCTGGTGGTCACGATCTAGATTGTCATTTTGTAGAAACCAATCCGCGTCATAACCTGCCGGTGCTACTTGCATTGATGGATGTCTGGAATGATATCTTTTTGGGCGCCAACAGCTCTGGAAGGGTAGTAACGCCGTATGCACAGTCTATGAAAGGATTTCCTGCGTTTGTGGCGGCCCTGGAAGCTCAAACATGCAGTGGACGAACTCGGAGTCATGGCAACAGCAACACCAATACTCAGATAGCCTGCTCTAGCCTGGTTTTGGACGGTGGAATCGACAGTGCCTACGATCGTGCCATCTACCAATCCTCCAAGATTCAAAATACGGAATTAGTGATGGTCATGAATACGCAATTACAAGCCAATGTGGCCCGCACAATTGCTGCGCAAGGAATTGATGATGTGTACCATCACGCAGACGCTCAAATGTGTGCACTCTTTGGACATGCCGATGAAATGGCCTTTGGAGGAGGCAAAGATAGTAGCATCAACAATAGTAACGATGCATCGAGTACTCATGATAGGTTCTGTCACGATTCATCCAGTTACCCGCAACAGTCATCGGCAAATTCATCCCCATCCGAAGGAAATCGCCCAAGTTCCTTGTTGATCTGTGGAAAATTGGATGCCTTCGCTTGTGGGCAACTCATTGCTCTTTCCGAACACCGAGCAGCTGTTAAAGCCCGAATTTGGGATTTGGATCCCTTTGCGGGAGATGCTGGCTATGCTTTGAAGACAGCACGCACCGAGCAGCTCCGAGATGAACTTGAAAAGATTTTTGTCGCACAAGATGTGGGGCCAGAAAGCGACGACGACGAGGGGGGGGAGGCGGAAGGCTTGAGCCTCTCAACCAAGACCATTCTCCAAGAATATGCAAAAGTGAGAAGTTAAGTAATTGGTGCTCATGAACACGTGTTTGTTCGTTGGCGAAAAGGGCGAGGACTACCCAGGCTGTCGCGTCGATATTTTGAAGGAAAATTCTTTCTCGTTATCTTCGCTCCATCATGTTGGTATCGGTAGGTCACTTCCTCGCAAAAGGAACGTGTCATACTCTGCAAAACAGACAAACAGGCACGACCGCAAGGACCAAGCATTGCCGAGTACAACACTATTTTCTTTCGAGTTACTGGTATTCTGCAAGTTGCCGATGAAACCCGTGACAGAATTCTTTGTACGAGTAAAACATTACTACGTCGCCAATGGTGTGCTGGTGTCGACTACTACTCTGTTACGCAAATAGCTCCTAAGTCCAAGGTTGCCTGCAGTGGTGGGCCAATTACAATTTTACCTGCAGTACAATTTTGCATGGATGGCGGAAGCTGTGCGAGCACTGAAGATTTTCCTCCCCTTTTTCATTTCGGAGTTACAAAGTGCAATGCTGCCTGTGTCTGTCCTTATCCGACAATATTCAATCAGCGATCTGATACTGGCCTGTTTCCATATTTCGATCGATTTTATCGTGGGGAATCACTAGCCCATGCATTGCTAAATATACTCCTGGAGTTGCCAATTGGACAGCAGCAATTGCCATACCCAGATGAATATCAGCATCGGAATTGGAAAACCGTTCCGGTCGCATGGCTCCTGTAATGACAATCGTCTTTTTCTTTAACGCAGGTATTTTCAATGCTAGATTTAGGTAGTTGGCTGTCTCAGGCATGGTATCTGTACCATGCGTGATGACTACTTTGTCATAATCTGGTTTGGAGGCAATGCAACCGACCAACCCAGCTCGGTCCTCATCCGTTATTTCCAGACTGTCCTTTTTCATGGCTGTTACACATTCGTATTGGAACGAAGGATTTAGCTTGGCAATGGATCTCACAAAAGCAGGCTCATCTCCAATCTCAAACGCCCACCCCTTTGTGGTGTGCGGATAATCCTTATCAATGGTTCCTCCGGTCTGAACAAAGAGGATCTTCATCGTAGCCTGATCATCAGTTACGACTTGTGCTTTGCCAGGATTTTATTAATACTCCTCCGAGTAGTAGTAGTAGTACTAGTACTCCTAGTAGTAGTAGTAATAATTACTGTACTCTAATCTATCTTGATTCGAAAATTTATAGTTAGGGTTTATTCAAAGCGTATGCAGGATGAATGTTTTAGGGTTAGGGTTTACTCTCAATTGTGCGAACGCTACCGCGTTCTCTCGACTATGCCAGCTCTCTAGGGCTACGTTCGGCTAGGTAGGGTGGTTTGGAGAAACTCGGCAATTTACTAGGGCTGACCTTTTCTCCGTTCCGAGGCGCCCGGGTGAGAGGGCAGACCGCTAGGGTTGCTCTCACACTCGGGTAGCCAATCGGGCGG
>Ga0210025_1001201_pt1 | contig 29051 bp, 21 predicted proteins | sample CryGeyme20150102_FD_183989 | JGI IMG/M metagenome (GOLD analysis project Ga0210025, IMG submission 183989) | Groundwater microbial communities from Crystal Geyser aquifers in Utah, USA - Crystal Geyser metaG 2015-0102 (SPAdes) (version 2) | ecosystem: Environmental > Aquatic > Deep subsurface >... | reverse complement strand
CGCGTGTATGACGTCAAACATTCAATAACCTCAATCCTACTGCCATTGCTCGTAGATGCTGTACTGGAGGAGGGACTGAATGAATACATTAATTAACGGGCGGAGATGAAAATTAATAATAATGATGATATGTTAATACGAGTAGTTAATATTATTGTTAGCTTCTGCTAGCTAGAGTAAGCAAGCGCATGGTAGTAATGGTATTTGATTTCAGCGCTCCGTATTCGATTTGGCCAAAGCAAGAGTAATAAGCAGTCTACCACTAGACTACTAGACCTAAGTCTGGTCTAGTCGCAGAGTCGAGGAGTACATGCTTTTAGTTTTTAGTCGTGAGCTTACGCTGATACCAGCCTGAATAGAAAGAAGGAACTATTTACACCTAACAGCATGAATAAAAAATGATTAAGTTTTTTAGTAGCGAAAGCTACTGACCAGTCTTACCTATCTAGTTGCAAAATGAGTTCAGTTCATGTACGAGTACTTTGGAAAGATTTTCTTTCTCGAAATCGTTCACCTTACTCACAATTTTTTTTAAACAAAAAAACTTCATCAAGCAACCAAACAATTTTCGACATGAAGCTTACATTTTATTTGTCAGCAGTAGTGGCAGCATCCAGTGCCATTCTGTCTTCTTGCAGAGGTATTCGAGGACCAAACGGCCGCATCGTAGGTGGGACGGTCGCGGACATCAAAGCATTCCCGTTCTTTGTGGATCTCGACGGTTGCGGCGGGTCTCTTATTTGGGAGGATGGTAGGTTGATCAGCTGTCTGTGATGCGCTTTTCTGTCAAAGCCACGCCCCCTTCTTCCGTCGTTCTCACAACTGTTATTCAAATGTCGCTTGGATTGCAGTGGTCCTCACCGCTGCTCATTGCAATGTTGGCTTAACTGAAGCTGCAGTCGGACCGAATCGACAGATTCTAGAAATTGTTAGTGGGACTGTTCACCCAAATTGGAAGGACGCGACTACTAACTTTGATATGATGGTTTTGAAACTTGCAAAGCCAGTTTCTAATCCCTCGCTGATCCAGCTGAACCCTAATGATGCCATCCCTGTCAATAACGCGGCCCTAAAAGTCATTGGCCTAGGTGCAACGTCTGAGAATGGGCCCTATTCTAACACTCTTCAAGAAGTGACCGTAAATGCTATTTCGAATAATGAGTGCAGCCGACTCTATGATGGCGGCATCACTGACGCCATGCTGTGTGCCGGAGTTCCTGAAGGCGGCAAAGACGCTTGTCAAGGTAGGCATGCAACGGATGCATTTTGGACAAACTTCAATTGAAATTATCTCATAAAAGTCTCTTGTTCTCTGCGTCTGTTGTGTTCTTACACAGGCGATAGTGGTGGCCCACTTTTCTTGAAGAATGTGCAAATTGGTGTCGTTTCCTTTGGTGATGGCGTAAGTGATCTTTAGTAGATCTTGTGTACAGCTGTTATTCACTAGCGCTCACGCCAAGTTGTTTGCTCGGTTCCTTTGCTATTTATTGTTTTCAGTGCGGTCTGAAGGATGCACCCGGTGTCTATGCGCGTGTATCTTCGGGGTATACGTGGTTGCAGAGTCAGATCTGTTGCAACGCAGCAAACCCACCCACAGATTGTGGAACAGTTGATTCTCGTATTTGCCCGAATCAATTGAGTGGCGGTGGCGGCGGTGGCGGTGGCTTCGATGATGATACACCCGGCAACACTCTCCCCTCTACTGATGACTGGCTAACCGATGACTTCACGGATGGTAAGTGCAATGGATACTAGCTTTTGGTCACCAGTGTTCTGTTTCACATTTCGATTATTTGCCTCAAAACGTTCGACACATTTCAAAATCGCTCCCATGCTCCATAAAACGGTGGATTTGTCAACGATGATGTAGTTGGTAACGATGGTGTAATTGATGACGATGATATAGCTGGCGACGATGGTGTAGGTGGTGACGATGGTGTAGGTGGTGACGATGATGCAGGTGGTAACGATGATTTAGTTGGTAACGATGGTGTAAGTGGCGACGATGATGTAGCTGGTGACGATGGTGTAGGTGGTGACGATGGTGTAGGTGGTGACGATGGTGGAGGTGGTAACGATGATGCAGGTGTTAACGGTGATGCAGGTGGTAACGATGATGCAGGTGGTAACAATGACGCAGGTGGTAACGATGATAACACAGGCGATGATGGCACCACCAATGATGATGACTGGTCGCAGCGGGATGACACCATTGGTGGTGATGATGATGGTGATTGGATGCAGTGGGACGATTTCTGGCGCCGTGACTAATTCTAGTGGTTGTCAGTGCAATAGCATCAACGAGCCTATTTGACAATTTTCCCGATGCCAATCATTTTGATTCTTGCGAATGCATTCGATTCTCGATTTATTTGAGTTATTAGCGTCGTATTTACTACTATAGAGTACTCTAGAACGCCGAAAATAAGTGTAGTTGCTGGTGCTGCGACTGTTGAGATGACCTCGTTGCTCCGATATTTTGAAGAATAGACCACGAAGTTCCGATGCCCTGCTGTGCATAACATTCCGAGACGGCGCGCCATTACGTATTACTACGTAGCTTAATCATGCAAGTGTACTAGCTAGGTCTACTAATCTACTAGAGGTAGTAATAGTAGGTGAGCACCCGTTTTATTGTTATTCGCACTTTCTCATAACAACGTTCCTTTATCCTCAACTCTAACTTCACTTAATAATACGAAAATGACTCTTTTCAAACTCATTCCATCGTATTAAATTTAACCCTTTCCAAACTGGTGTAGTTGTTCTACATACTACAGGGGATCTAGCTACCAAGACTGCTCCAGTAGTAGTAATAGCAAGCTCCTATCATAATAATTACTTGGAATTAGAAATAGCTACCCTGGTAGATCAATTTATTACTATTAAAATTATAGAGTAATAAAATTATTAACTCTACTACATCGAGGAGTCATTGATTTGGCATATTGGAGCCAGCTTTCTAGAGCTACGTACAGTGCTAGCTCCAGGCTGTCGCAGTCGCTAATTTCCGCAGCATCAGAAAGATTATTTAATTGTTTACCTTTTTGAGTAGAAGCAAGCAAAGCAGGGCTGAACTGAACATGAACCCCAGTGGCAGCACCAGCCAACAGCAACAACAAGACGAGTCTGGTCAACCAACCGTATCTGCCACATGTTCTTCCAATTCCATGGACAGTTCTGCTCGTACAGTTGCAGGTGTTGAATTACCTTCCCTAAAGGATCGCAAGTGCTTCTTGGTACGTTCTTTTTATTTGTAGAGTAATCTTCAGTAATTACTTTTTATTTGTTTGCTGTTTGCTGACAAAAACCCTTGATTAAACTGGCTCCTCTTTCTCCTACCCACTCCTATTGAACACTGTACACCAGACATGCCTGGCTTGTCTCCTGACGTCGACTTATATATACGATGTTAAAGAAGAAATTGAAAAAGAGATTGAAAAGGAACCCAATACCTCTGAGGATGCATCTTCTCCTCCTACCAGTACTACTACTACTACCATTAATACTACCATCACCAATGATACAACCAGTGACAAGGACAAGCATTTCGTGAGTAATGCTGGGGGAGAAACAGGTCTGACCAGCAACACGACCAATACCGGCACTAGAAGTGAGTCACAACAGCGCAGACATTCCCAGTCAAGTGATGATGATGACGATGATGATGACATGCTAGATATTCCTGGAGGAAAATTGGAAATTAGCATGTTTTTGGACGATTATGATGAGGAAGTTTTAGGCATGGATATGAGCGCAGAAGAGCAAGATGATGTCGAAAACGAGGACGGTCAAAGTGAGGAGAAAGAAATCAACGAAGAAAAAGAGGATGCCCTGTCAACAACGGCTAATAGCAAATCCGGTGGAGGCGGTCCAGCTTCGAGATGGAGGCGACGATTTGGAAGAGGCAACATGGAAGAGGGCAAGAAATCTGGCAGTAATAGTGGTAAGAATGACAAAGATAATGATGTATCGTCGTCTGACCCTAATCAAACTTCCAACGGCAAAGGCAACAAGAAGCACAGCAAAGGAAAGGTCGTCACAGCTTCCGAACGCAAGCAACGGCAAAAGCGCGTCACCAAAGCTCAACGAAAACTGCAATTGGCATCCCAACGACACTACCTACGACGTTATTGCGTTGCAGATCAATTACTTCAAACTTCTTGCGATCATCTTTTGTTGGATAAATCGGAAAGTAAGCAGCTTTACGATGAACTGGCGCCTAAATTACAAGTCCTCAAAGCTCCACGTCTTGTTCCGAGAAGTGACAAAACGACTGGAACTTGCAATACTGTAAGTGACACCAGTACTAATGGAACCGGCAATTTTTCATCTACACCAGAAAGCAAAGTATTAGGCAAGCGATGGTCATCTTTTGGAGCCATAAGCAATAAGCACGGAAGCGATAATGCGGGTAGCGGCAGCGAACTCGAAACTGAATCGGATGCTACCAAGGAAGCGAATAACCTTCGAATCACCAACAATGGGAACAACAACAGAAGCAGTAGTAGCAACCGCGACAACGAAATTGGTGACGAACAGGTGCCAACTGCAACACCAACACAAGAGCAGCCAGCGGACGATCCAAGAGAATGGCGAATTCAACAACAATATCTTACCCAAAAGGAATGGATGACAGAGTATGATGACCAATTGGCCATTCACTTACCAAATCTGAGCCCTGGGGCGGGATATCGGTGTGTCTGTTGGCTGCTGTTTCAGCATCTGATCAACGCCACCAAAAGGGGTTACGATGCACGTGTGCGATTTATATTCAAGTCGCTCGCTGTTGCCGTTATTTTGCAAGATATTGAAAGGACGCTAGAATACACGGGAGACGATTACATTGCCTGGAAGACAAAAAATTACACAACCTGGGTCTCCTTTGCGACAAGAAAGTTTGATCAAATTGAAGCAGGTATGTCGGATCGGTTGTTAGCACTAGCCCAACAGCAGCAGGCAGCAGCTGCTGCTGGCGATCCACAAAATAGCGGCATGGAATCAGATGAAGCTGTCGTGTTAGAAGACTTGGAAGCAGAAGACGAGGATGAAATCCAAGTCGTGACCGTCAAAAAGAACAAGAAAAAACTTGCTGGAGCTCGCAAGCATATAGTGCGAGGACTCAAAATTGGTGGAGTTGGTACGTTGTAGCTCTGGTAGTCGTGAATGTGGATTTGATCCATTTTTTACGTGATCTGAACTCACTTCAATTTCTTAAGGCGTGGTCGCTGGAACACTATTAGCTGTCACGGGCGGAATGGCCGCACCCGCCATTGCTGGAGCCTTAACCTTTCTCGGTATGGGAGCAGTCGCAGGAACATTTCTTAGCTTGGCTTCCACCACTGCTGTTGTTCATCTCTTTGGTGTGGCTGGGGGGAGCCTTGCTGCTTACAAGATGAGGCGTCGAACGGCTGGTCTGACTGAGTTTACTATTGTACAATCCACAGCCACCACCGCGAGGCAAAATTTGGAAGAAGTTGAGGCCTCGAACGATGATTTGCTACCAGGAGAAAAAGAACAACTTCAGAGCAACCAAACACGGCTTGGAAAATGGAAAAATAAGGCAAAAGCCTTTACAGAACGGCGAATGCATCAATCTGATGACAAAAAGGATGCCTCGCCAACAAAAGCAGAACTATCTCGGACTATCTGTATATCCGGGTGGTTGACCGACAATTGCGATTTTCAACGACCCTGGGGCATCGCCCCCTCCAAGCCACCGCCAAGCAAACTGGAAAAGCTGCAACGATTTTATCGTGTGTACAATCCAGATCTTATCCCCGTGTGTGATAATTTACTGAAACGCTGGAAAAAGGAGGAATCCACGTTCTGGGAACTGCTGGAGGATAAATACGGATGCAATCCAGATAATCTGTTCCCACTTCGCTTCGGTCCGATGCACGATGCTAAACTTACTGGAATGGAACTCGCCGTGCTCGATAAGCTAATAGTTGAGATCGGAGAAGTCAAGGGAAAACAAAAGGAAGCCCAACACGCACATCTCCCAGAGCATATTCAAGGAGCCATTGCTGCCGATTCTACCAGCAATGCCACTGAAAGTCATGATGGGACTCGTCCTGGACTACAACAGACAGATAGCACACGCACCCTTGGTGTAGGCGACGACGAGAGTGTGGTAACGGCCGATGGCGAAAACATGGAAGACCAACTACCACAACGCTTTCAACGCCAGTGTTACGCTTCTGTCTTTGAGCAAGTCGCCCCTTCATCGTCTCTCGAGAACCTTATTCCTCCCGACCACTTGGTGACAGTGTGGGATTTTAGCAGTCGCTATGGTGGCGAAGTTTATACGTTGCACTGGGAGACTCACATGTTGACGAAATTGTGTCTGTGCTTTCGCGACGTGGCTCTTACAACAGCTGCAAGTGCAGGGCAGCAGGCACTGCGACTCATGGTAGCTAATACGATTGCTTTGGCAGCGTCAGTTCCCATTTATCTTCTACAGGCCATGAATTCCATCGACGAGACATGGTCTGTAGTTGTTTCCAGAGCTGAGGCGGCGGGCAAGGAGTTAGCAAAAAGTCTGCTTGTAAACAACGCTGGGCATAGACCCGTGACCCTCCTTGGCTATAGTTTTGGTGCACGTGTTGTATTCTCGTGTCTGAAGCAGCTGGCTGTCTACCAACAACAGTGGGAGGACTACCACGAACTGAAGGCTAAGCGTGCCATTGGCTTTGCCTCTCACGAGGAAAGCCACAATACCAAGCGCAAAGAGAAGAAGTGGATGCTTCACGAATTAGAATTTGACCGAGAACCGGCATCGGTGGTAGAAGATGCTGTAATTATAGGTGCACCTATGTATTTGAGTCTGAGTTCATGGAAAGCGTGCCGACAAGTGGTGGCGGGTCGGTTTGTCAACGTCTATTCCCGTACGGACAAGATCTTGTCACTCATGTTCAAGTACAAACAAATGATGGAATCTTTCAAGCCAGTGTGCGGAAACTGTACGATTGCCGTTCCGGGCGTGGAAAACATTGATGTATCCGATCTCGTGGGCAATCATCAAGAGTATGTACTGAAAGTGGGAGATATAATGAAACGAGTCCGGCACGAACAACCAGTTCGGTCGTCCACTAATGCTTTGGATGAGCTAGCTTTGATTGCCGAAGCCAAATTACTCGTGAAACAACAGAATGAAGCAGAAAACGCGGAATCGAAAGCGAAGAGCTAGCTAGACTTTAAGCAGAGTAGCGTAGCTCTCCCCACGCCTTAGCTTAAAGGCTGGAAGCTGCGTAGGCAAGCCCTGGCCAAGACATCAGGAGCGACCAGTAATTGCTCCTCCGGGTCTGAGTGTGTGAGTAAAGGAAGACTTAGTCGGAGAGCCTTTGTTGGGTTGTTTCAGTCCACAGCAACTTTGATATCTCGCTTTAAGAGGCTGCCTTGGCGTCTTTGCAATGTCTTGCCTCGGAAGTCGGAGTGCTACTAGCTCCTGCTCGGAGTAGTAGTAGACTACTAGTTTAGTAGTAGCTACCAGGGTACCAGGTAGCCAGCAGACTACTTTTAGGGAACCGTTGCATCAGTGTTGTATTTTCAGAAACAAAACTAGACGAGCTCTGCCCCCTGTAAAAGTCTGACTGAGAGTGAGAAAGCCCGCATAAAAAAACAATTCCGTCCTGCTGTAAAATAATACTCATGCTTGTAATATTTACTCTGCTGTGGTCTACTGCTAGCTACTAGCTACGTGGTACCAGGTAGTAGAGTAGTCTGATGCTCTACTTATTAGTAGTTAAGCCTTCCTATGAACATGCTCTGGCTGGTATGATCAATTAAGAAGTCTACCAATACTACTAGTCTAGCTACTAGCTAGTAGTAGTAGTTTGTTAACAACATTCTTGTTGAGACTTGTATCGTAGTCCCGGGTGCTGATGAATGATGAAAAAATAATAATAACATGAGTTGCCTGTTAAAAATTACCTCGCACTACTAGACCTAGTCTACTCTAATACAACAATTCAAGTATCTGGTCAACCATAGGAAACGACTGGGTACTGTAGCTGGCTGCAACAGTCTAGGAGGGATTGTTTACTGAAGAACCTTTCCATAATGGGTTGCAGTAATTCTAAACCCCAAGCAGCAACAACAGCAACTGCCTCAGCATCTCAACCTCCGAGCAATACCAGCACTAATAATGCACCTGCTACTGTCGAAGGAACACCTGCTCCAGTTACACACAAAGCATCAGATACAACCAAATCACCCGAACACGTAAGTAAAAGTTAGTTTTAGCTTTTAGCGGTGATGGTGAACAGTGAATATTATTATAATGTTATGTTCTGGTATTTGCCTGCATCCTCGCGTCCTTTTTTAAACCGGAGCAGTTCATTGTACATTCCACATTATCTACTACAGAGTCCCAGGAAAAAGCAGCAGCAGCAGCAGCAACCGATTTTACCCGACGAAGAAGGATTTCATCCAAGCGCCAATGGCAGGAAGGGACACAAGTTTCATGAATTATACTTGAAAACGAAAGAACAGGTACGTCCTCTTTAAGTGGTGCTCCTGTATGATCTTTATGTACACTTCGGAATACTGTAAAAAATCTATATCTCATTTCACTGCTGCTACTGCTGCTACTGCTGCTGTGCTACTAATAAAAAACGACTCATCACAGCTGGATGGTGGCAACTTTGGACAAATCTTTAAATGTCAACACCAGCAGGGCACTCGGGATGTGTACTGGAAAATTGGAGCCGTTAAGGTGACAAAACCTAATGCACTGGATACCTACAGTGGTCCCATTTATTCCTACGATGATGTGGAAGATAGATGTCAAGAAATCAGGACCCTAGCTCTCCTACAACGGTCACCCATATCCGACCACATTCTCAGGTTACAAGAATACTTTTACGACAGGGATTCTCGGGAATTGATGGTCGTCACAGAACTATTGGAAATGAATCTTAGAGATTGGATCGATCAGCAGGAACAGTTTACAGAGTGGCAGGGTAGAACCGTTGCATCTGTTATACTGGATGCCATTCAATTTATGCACAATCGTGGAATTATTCACAGGGATATCAAAGAGGCGAATGTGGTGTTTCGGTACGTCCGCCGTGTTTGCTCATAGTGAGACGTTGTTGCTGCTTGACTATTCAATCTCACTTACAACATTCTGCCGTGCGACTTTCGCCGTTAAAGAAATACGGGAGATCTCAGGACACTCAAAGTCGTAGACTTTGGTCTAGCCAAGGACCTGCAACCAGGCCAGACAGAAAAAGCCTTCTGTGGAAGTCTCGGATATATTGCACCAGAAATTTATATGAAAGAACGGTATGCATTTGAAGTGGATTTGTTTAGTTTTGGTGTTCTCATGTTCAAAATATTATCAGGGAAGCGACCATGGCCTGCAGGACCTGCCGAGGAGACTGGAAGGCGTACAGTAAACTTGGAATACCGTATTGTGGCCGATGAATGGCAGGGTGTTTCTAGGAATGGAAGGAATTTTATACGACAATTATTGGTTTTTAAAGAGGAGCGGCTTTCAGCAGAGCAAGCCTACCAGCATGAATGGTTAAACGAACAGACTGCAACTGTTTTGCGTATTGGTGCTTCCAATAGAAGTGGTTTAAACCAATCACCCAGTGATGCTGTTGCCAATGTACGTTTTCTTTCTGTCTTATTGTTGTCATTTGTACGGGCTTTGGAGGCCGCCACAGGTAAACAATCGTCATGATTTATTCCATTTTGCTCGTGGGCTTACAAATAATTTCGTCTTTTTTTCAAACAGCCCGAGGGTGTCACCCAAACACAGGAATTCCGAGACGGCGGAACAAGATTCTGGATCGAAGATAGCGTCCAGAACGCATTGTCCACTTTTTCTCAACACAGAGCATTTCATGGACACTTTATGTCTGCTCAGAATGGTCATGTGTTAATTGAAGAATACATTCCCGAAGGCGCTACCCTGCTCCCCTATTTTATTCAGGACAGGTTGGAATTGTACACAGAACGTGAATGTCGGCATCTATGCCGAGAGGTTGCGCTGCGAATCAAACAATTTCACGACGCTAATGTCGTACACAGAAAACTACACATGGAGAACATTGTTGTTGAAAGTCAGGTTCGTTGCATGCCATTGCTTGAATTGAGTACTGTTATGCTGTTTAGTTCATAGTCTCATGAAATTTTTGAATGATTCATCATAGATGGGACGACGAGATTTTAATGTGAGCATTCGCGGTTTCCAATATGCCCAAATGATACGAGAGGATCAGCCCTTAACGGGTCGTGTCGGACGATTGAATCAAATGAAAGGCTGGCGTGCTTTCATTGCCCCTGAAATTGAGAGCGAATTTTATCACGATAAACGAGTCGATCTTTGGAGTCTGGGAGCAATTATTTATATGTGCTTATGTGGTACGGCTCCTGTACGGCCCGATTTATACTTTAACATTGTGGTTCCTTCCGTGAACGCGCAAAATCTCGTTCGGAAACTTCTGCAACGCGATCCTAGCCGTCGCCTGACAATAGATGAGGTGTTGCAGCATCCCTGGATGGTGGAACGAGACATTGTTTTAGCGGAGGAAGATCTGTCACTTGCAAAAATATTTTGGGGTGACTGGAAGCGTTCCGGGCGTCAATACTCATCTCAAACCCACAATGCGTCCCAAACAGAGCCGTAGAACGGAGAAAAGGAGACAATGCAAGAGGAAGTGGAGCTGTGGCTGCGCAGGATTGCCATTTAAACAGACAACAACATTTTGCGCGGCGGAGAAAGCTTTAGCACCTCATGTTCTCACCTCGTCCAATGCACTGTCAGTTTTGCCAAGTTGCTGCTGATCAATCACACCTTTCGCTATTACTTCTCGGGAGTAACGATTAGTAATCTCGTCAAACATGAGCTTCCCGGCGACTTGGCATTGCAAATAGGTTGTAACAGTCGCAACGGGTCAATGGTTGAATGCTTTGTGATAAGTTTTTGAGTCTCTGCCTAGTCTTCTCGTGTGACACTGAAATCTTTTGTTAATGGAAAAAACGAGATGAAGGGCACAGGCAAAATTCAAACAAGCTCAAGAAGGTCAAAGCTTGGGTTGGCATAGGCTTCAATTCTTTCGCCGCAAACTCATCTCCCAGATTCAACTCTCTCAAGGGCGCATCGCTGCTGAAAGAGATATTAGAATGCGCGAGCCACCTTGCGCCTTCTTACCCCAACAATAGCGCCTTTTTGGAAATTGAGTCCCGCTGTTAAAAACCTGTCCCCGAAGGTGTGCCCTAGAAATAGGAACGTTTTCGTCCATAGTAGTTTTGTCGTTGTCATGATTGAAATTGCCGTGAGAGGACAGAATACTGTTTATCGCACAAGTAGTAGAAGGGTTCGAATCCTCGCTGTCACCAGAAGATGACACTTCTGGTGCTTCCATCTTTTGGCGCTTCGCTTGCCTTTTGACATTTCAGAAAATTTCTGGCGATGTGCTCTTCTTTTTGGCATGGTTTGATGCCGCCGTAGACCGCCCCTTTCCAACTTCAAGAAATGATTTCAAAGAAATGCATATAACAAAAAGTATCAATATAGTTGAAGACGTCAAACTCAATGACGAGCACATCCCTGAGTTGGGAGTAGTGAGATAGCTCTAAAAACATTGGTCACAACACTGACACTCGATGGCCTCTTTACAATCAGCTGCAGTGTATGCAAGATTGTACAGGTGCCTCATCATGCAGAATTGCTCCCCAATTGTACCGACGAGGTCGTTGTGGTGAATTTTGAGAGATTCTTTTTCCGTGATAAGCAGTAAGAATGAGAACGATTTTTTCGAGGACACAAGAGTCAAGCACGAAGAACGCACCAAGTCTGTGGAGATTTTCCAGGGTTGATGGGATGGTCTGGGATAGACGATTGTTGTGTAAAAACAAGTGATACAGGCGTTCTAGCTGTCCCAATTCAGATGGAATGCTCCCCGTCAAGGCCTATCATACAAGAATGAGTACAACAATTATCGAAGGGTAAGAATTTTGGATAGTCGGTAACAATCAGCAGAACCAACGACGGCACCAACCTGGCGACTTACATTATTGCTGATCCAAAGCTCCTCCAACTGCGAAAGGGTGCCCCAAGATGCTGGGATAGACGAAAACAAATAGTTGCTGTTTAAAAATACCGACGTCAGCTTCGAGGCTGCCGACCAGTCTATGGGAAGTGTGGAAGCAAAGGAATTATGGTCCGCTGCCAAATGTTCTTCACGCACAAAAGTGAGTAAATTCCTGGTAAGTGAGAAAGGCACTGTTGCAGCCTGACAGTTATTGCGACATCATGTTCCAGTCAGAAAATCGTACCTAGATTAAGCGGGAGAATTTGCGGGAGTGTTCCTGACAAGGCATTCTGTCTGATATTCAATTGTACTGCAACAGATCAGGAACAAAACGGCGTTAGGATACACTCTGCAACAAAGAGAAAGCGACCACTTCCCGCAAAAAGTAAGAAGCAGTCTCTGTGTGCACCTTACCAAGTCGTTCTAGGGATTCCACTGCGGGAAACGTTCCCGTAAAGTTATTGTTTCCGAGTAACAATATTTCTGTATAAAAAGTAAAGAATTTCAAACATTAAGAAACAAATTGATGAGTCAACGAATCAAGACCTTTTTTTCATTTGCAAATAAAAGAATGCTATAGTTTTGCCTAGTTGCACGCGCAGGCTAGGCCGTGTGCATGCTATGCTTCTTACCAAGATGTGACATGGATCCCAGACTCGCAGTGACAGTTATAGCAATAGTTCCTTGCAAATGATTGTGATCCAACAAAACTTCTGTTATAGTTGGTGGTAGCAATCGAAAAAAGGTTGTCGGTAGAGTTCCTGTCAACATATTGTGGTGAAGAGCCAATCGCCGTAAATTTTGCATCTGGAAGATACTTTGGGATGGCGGATGCAAATTTCCCGAGAATCGATTGTTCGATAAATCCAACTTGTAGAGATGGGTGGCAGTTGCTCCAAAGTAATCGTTGGGAATCGATCCTGTGAAAGAATTGTTTTGTAAAAATAGCAATTCAAGTGGTAGTACAGTTGTTGTTTCGATCGTGATGTTCTTGCTGTTACTACGACGAATGGGTGGTAATGTACCGTGCAGTTGATTGTGTGAAAGGTCCAAATCAAGCAATTCGGGTAATATGATCTCAATGAATTCTGTAGGTATCGTTCCTTGTAAGCCTCGATTGGATCGATCGAAATGTAATATTCGACGATACGTTGTAGTTGGAGTAGTTGTTGTTACTGTTGGTGTTGTTGTGTTGGTGGCAATAAGCAATTGAAATTGGCATCCAACACCGTCCCATTCACAGACGTGTTGATAATGATGTTCTTTTGTCAACCAGTTTGCCAAATATTTAGTCGCAGAAGGATCATCTCCACTGTTGTACAAAAGAGTGGTAGTACTAGTACTAGTAGCAAAGTGAAAGAGCACCAGTGCATATCGTTGCAATATTGTCTTGGCCACACTACTACTACATGCAGTGTTGGTAGTCTCATTGTAGTTGTTCTCAAATAGCAATTGTCCTGTAAAGTGATCCGTATGCACCAGCCATTCCTTGGCCAATGTTGCAGCAGTTGTTGTTGACGATGGTGACACTATTGGAGAGGAGTAAGAACACGATGACAGAATTTGTTCCAATCGTTCTTGTTTGCTGTCGTGTGGTACTGCTGATAGTGGCGTCACATTAGGTTCCATTGCAGCTGGTTTGGTCGTCGAAGAACGGTCCTCATTCAAAGTTGTTTTCGTAGCTGTAGTGTTGTTGTAGTCTGCAGTACCGGTACCTTCCGCTCGTGCTGGTGCATGTGCTCGTGCTGGTGCTAGTGCTGGCGCTAATGCTGCTGTTGATTCCTTTCTCATTTGTGTTGATTTGGAACGAAATAATGTAGCAATCAGTACCAATCCACATACTACCAGCAATACTAATAGGTAAATGTATAGCTGTCTTCTTCGTCTTTGCAGCTGCAGTTCCTGCTGCTGTAGCTTCACCAGAGCCTTTTGACGGCGTCGCTTCTTTTTGCTCTTTCGTTTCGACTTGACATTCTTGGAGCTACTTTTCATTTTGAACAAACTGTGTTTGGGGTTTGGATTGTGATTGTTCTCGTCATCAACGTCGTATCGTCCCGTTTCGCAGTCCATCAAATTGATCATAATACTATCAGGAGCAGTGGCAGCTAAATTATTGTCACGTGGTAGTCGTAATAGTCGTTCACTACTGGTAGAAGAACTGTAATATTGATCATGTTCCTGTTGTAACTTGGACCAGCAGCGCGTTGATGACGACAACGACAGCGTTGAGCCGCGGTCGTCACCAGAGGCATTGTCACTGCTTCTTTCAGAACGCATCGGAAAATCATCCAGCAAGAGATTCTCGCGCGTTAATTCAATCAAACGCTGACTGGTGAAACTTTCACTTTGTAACCTATCGTGATTGTCCAGAATGGAAGTCCCTTTCTGTTGATCGCCGCCGCCCTTGTTCTTATTAGTGGTGGTTGTGGTGGTGATGAAAGAGTCCTCGCTCCTCAAAGAGGCATCACAGGCAAGAAAGCCTTGCTGTTGTAATTCTAATTCCAAAATGTTGCGCCTGCCCCAAGAAGAAACATCATCAGCGCCAACATTCGAATTTTCTAGCAGATTGTCGTCGTCTCTACTACTGTCACTTTTAGTATTGCGGTGTGACTTTCCATCGCAGGATGATGCATGATCGGCCATGGTGTGTGATTTCTGACTGCTTATGTTTTTTTGGTTTTGTGTTGTGGTGCTTCTTCCAGACAAAAAGTGTCAAAATTATTTCTTAGTAGTGAGGGACCCTTTAGCTTTACAAGTACTTGGGTACTGTACTAGCTACTACTAGTAGAGAGTCTACTGTAGCTAGTTGTAGCTTCTACAACAGGTCAGGTTCTATGGATACGAAAGACCTTACCAAGTAAGTCTCGGTGGTTCCTGTAGCTATCCCACCAAACAACGAACGTAATATTATTACTTCTCGGATCTCGCGCATTTGCTTATCCCAAATACTAGTAACTCCTCCATAAAGCAGGCCTAAAACGGGTTTGCACACAAAAAATACTCCAACAGAAATGGGTAGGACCCCATGGACTCACTGAAATTTACAACTTTTACAACGAAATCTGATGAACAACTACAGTACTACTTTTTACTTTCTATTCTTACCAGTAGTAGCTACAACTAGCTAGTAGAAAGGAACCACGGCATCTATCCTTGGTAGCTATTAGACGCACCAATGGTACGATCTTCTGCTCCAACAACGCAATTCTATTTTGATCGATCATTCTTTCTATTGATTTACGAAAGAAAATGCCCGTGCAATGCAAGAAGGAAACTATATTATTATTGCAACAGTGTCCACTCCATCCACCGCCATTCTTGGCTGTCTGTACTCCCACCATGCATCCATTCAATCATCCATCCATCCATTCGTCCACATTTGAATAAATGAATAATTAGGCATCAGCAGCAGCTCGTTTACGTCGAGGTTTGGTTACTTTGGCATTGGTTTTGTTGTTGCTGGTCTTCTGCTTTAACTCGTTGGACTGCATTTTCTGTTGCAGTTGTGCTTTGGGTGGAACAGATAATTTCGGTTTGCATTTTTTCCTTGCTGCCGCTTCATTCGAGTCTTCTACTGCATTGCTACCACCAGCACCAGCCTTGCGTTTGCGCAAAATTTTCTTTCCCTTTTTCTTTTGGATTTCAACTGCATTAGTGGATTCCTTTTTCTTCTTGTGAGTGCTACCCTCTGCTGCTGCTAGTTCTGCTTCTTCTTCTTCGTTGTCGACTTCGAAAGTATCCTCTGGACGTGCATCACTCAATTTTATAATTTTGGCAACGTAAAAACCATCCATATTGTGCACGTGAGGATAAAATCGGCGTGTCAAGGCAACAGAAGGATGGAACCGCTTTTGTTGGTACCGAACGAATCCAGGTTTGCCTGGAAGAAACAAAAATAATGTTTAGAATTCAAATGTCATCAAACCAAACAAACAAAGACGAGAGAGAGGTTGTGAGCCACAGTTCATTGTTTTCAATACGAAAGATCACAAGTCGAACATTCACATACCAAATTCTAAACCTGTGTCCACAATTTTAATATCTCGTTTGGATAGTGCATAATTGACGACTTCCTCATTTTCAAAGACGCTGACACTGCATGTCGAATAGACCATGGTTCCACTTCCATCCTTGTTCATATCTCCGGAATGTCCGGGTTTGTAAACCTTCAGAGCATCAATGGCCGCCAAAAGAAGCTCCTTTTGCAAGTGGGCACAGTTGCGCAAGTCTTCGACCGTTCGTTGGACCTTGACACTGGGATCCCGCGAAATAACCCCGAGTCCCGAACATGGCGCATCCAACAATATTCGATCAAAGCGATTGGGATAGTATTTTCCGAGTTGCCGACCATCATGAGTACAGGACACGCAGTTGTGAACGCCTAACCGATGAAGATTGGCAACAGTAGCCTTTTGACGTTCGGCTTTCAAGTCGTTGGCTACAATGACTCCCGTATTGCGCATCAATTGTGCAATGTAGCTGGTTTTTCCTCCTGGAGCGGCTGAGACATCCAATACCCGTTCCTTGGGTTGTGGATTCAAGGCCAAAACGGGACACATGCTGGCGGCACTCTGCAGCATGTAATGTCCGCTCAGATATTCGGGTGTCGCTCCAATGGGGACCGGCGATTCAACAATCTTGAGTCCTACCTTGCTCCACTGTGCCAAAGGATCGAGCGTTACACCCCGTTTCATGAGGGCCGCGGCCAGATCCTTGCGTCGTGCCTTGAGCGTATTGGTCCGAATGACCAACGGTCTCGGCCTGTCACTGGCATCCAAAAATTCAACAGCCTCTGTCGGTGAAAACATGGTGCAAAAGTAGGCCACCAGTTCGGGAATGTACCCGTACAGTTCAGATGCAAACTGTACCAACCAATCCACGTACTCGCTCCGCGATCGACCCGGTTCTCTCCGTGCTTTGAATTCTGCAAGAACTTCCAAAATGGAAGCAATGTGACTGCGCAGTTCACTGGGAGCTACCAATCGATCTTCCGAAGCTTCCGTCCATTCGGACCGTGTGGGCAAGTGATAGATAGCAGTTTCTTCCTCAATGGTACGCTTCAACTCGGCGGCAGCTTCAATCTTTTCCTGTTCGAGCTCGTCGTCCAATTGTTGCGCTTGACGTTCGACTTCCAGCAGCTCATCATCATCATCATCATCATCATCATCACTGCCTTTTTTATTGTCAAACTTGTTGTCATCATCCTCGTCTTCATCATCATCATCCTCGTCAGAAGATGAGGACAAGAGTTGCGATTTCTTGGTGTTAGTTTTGCTTTTAGGTTTCAACCACTTGGCGTTGTCATCAGTAAACGCATTGGCGCCTTCAGTTTCGTCTTGGTCGCTGTCACCACCATTGTCGTTACCATGACTGCTGTCATCTTCACTACTATTACCGCTCACTTCGTCTTTATTGTCTTTAATGACGAAATTGTCTACTTCTTCTTCTTCTTCTTGTTGTTGTTTACTTTTCTTTTTTGTTTGTTTCTTGATCGAGTTCTTGCATGCTGCTGCTGCTGCTGCTGCTGCTTGCTTCGACGATCGTCCCGACTTGGTTTTCTTTGCCGCCATCGTGTTGTGTTGCTCCGTTTCTATCCTGTTTGTTGGTTATGTACCCAGCGTAGCGATGGGTGGAATGGAAAGCCAGATGGAAAGCAAACTAACTATTAAATGAGCAGACCAAAGAAAATAATCCTGTTTTCGTTAAAAACTGAATGAATGGTGATCGATTTACGATTTGGTCTGTCTGTTGACCATTATTTTGATTGCATTATTAGTACTACTAGTAGTAGTAGACTACTAGCTAGACGAGTAGTATTAATAGAGTAGCTAATGGTCAGCACCAGCCACCGTGCAAATATTGTACAAATTGAATTCTTATTGGATTGAAACTTTGTGAAAGCGCACACATGCTCTCTCATACCAACAGAACCTACCAGTACCACCTACCAGTACCAGGTAGTCTAGTAGAATCAATATCTTTTTGCACCGAGGCCAGGTTGTGTAGTGTTGATCTGATAGACTGCAGTAGCTAGCTAGCTCTAGTGAACGCGCGACAAGGTTTCGCTCAAGCATAATAGTATGGTAAGGAGACAGCAACATCACGGTGAAGAACTGACAGATAAAACACATGAGCGAGTACGTGCGTTCATTATTTGTTGTCCGGGCGCTGCTGTGGAAGCAAAGAAACACAAATAAAGAAATGGTACAATCAATCCATCATCAAAACATAATCAAGACAGGATCCGTAAAATCAGGTGTGAAACGATCGGATGGTGCTTGTCGACTGCCGGTGGTCCTTCAGTTGCCGTCGCGAATTCCACTCATATGGCTCGATCGTTGTTGGTCAACCCTGGGAACAAAAGGCAATCACAAGGACTAGCGTGATAGAGCCAGATAGCCGCGATCTATGTTCTTCATGAGTTTTATCTGATGTGGCAACTCACAGCAAACTTTAGTTTACTGGTTATCAAGGAGCAATGGGTTAGCTACTGTACGAAAATAAATTTCAGCTAACAACACTGTTTAGCCATTGGGCAACCAGCAAAAAGAGCTTTTAGCTGCTCGTAAAGTAATTTGAAAGAATACTACACCATGGAAAATTGGCTACTGTACTATGTAGCTAAAGTCGATGTGCGTGGCAACTTCGTCTCTACGAGACCATAATATTATTCCCAATGCATCGTGTATTCAGCTGCAAGATGAATGCATGGATTTGGCAATGATTATTTTGTTCACCAGAACAATACCTACTAGAGCGTGACACTGTATTATTCCAGGTAAAACGGTACTGAGGTCTTCGAGAAGTTCATACAGTAAGCAAATGCTAAGGTACCATATCCCTTATTTGAGCAGTAGCAACTTCTTACAACACAGATATTCTTTTATGCAGTAATTTCCATGCAATACCTGGTACCAGCGCTGATGGAAGCCACCGCTGACTTGGTCATCGAGAGTTGCTTCGATTTGACGATATTTGTCGCTTATTTCGCTGGTACACTTCTTGCTCTTATGTCCGTGCAGTTTTTATTCATCCAGGCAATTACTAGTACCAGTATCAGTCTAAGTACTGGTACTACAGTACAAAAAATCCTACCACTCGTAGTATTCGAATGCTGAATGGCTAACTAGGTTCCTTTTACGAACACCGAAACCAAGTGTATCCAATCTTAGTTAAATATTTCGGCAGCTACTCCGATTAAAGCAAAACGACTTATAACCTCACAGCAAAAAAGTCATTGCGAATCTGACGTGGTGCACCTTTAACGAATGGTAATCTGAAACTTCAAGTGTTCATGGCTGGATTTTATTTTATTTTTGTCATGTCCGCTCACAATTCTAAAACCTTTTTTAGAAGCAACCAGAGCAAAAATTCCAAAAATAGCATAGAAGACTAGACCTGCATTCATTACCATGTCGAATACTACTATCAACATGGCAATACAATTAAACAAAGAAGGAGCTCAGTTCCTAGAGGCGTATACGTACGACAATGCAATTTCTTCTTTCCAAGAAGCGTTACGTCTGGTCAAACAAGAACTTTCCCACGCCCAGGAAGGTGTACTTGCTGATGTTGCAGATGATGATGTTCGTTTCTACTTTGGTTTAGCTAGTTCTAAACCAACAGATCATGGTTTTGTTTTTCAGCGTCCTCTTTTGGTAGATATCCACGACACAGCCCAACGTGCAACAGCAATAGCAACCATCAACTACCTGAGTTTTGCCTCTCTCGTAAGCTTCTCTTTTGCGCTTCTCTTTAATCTTGCTGTCGCGATGCATTTGAGCGCACTACTCGCCTCCCCGAAAGCGTCTATGCACAGGCGCTTCAAAAAAAGTCTTATTTTTTATGAATTGGCATACTCCATGATGCAAGACGAATCCATTCAGAAGGTTACCGAAATCACGGCGATATTGAACAATATTGGTCAGATACATTGCGTTCTCGGAAACTCCTTGAAAGCAAAAGAGTGCTCCCAACGACTTTTCGGCATTTTGGTGTACATTGCCCATTGCCAAGAGAAAGATACGATACAAGACTTTGACTCTTTCTTTCAAAGTACTCTACCTATCATCATGCCTCATGCACCGGTTGCCCAGGCTGCCTAAAAATACATGTACGCACGGAGGCTGCATCATCGCTATTGTCTTTTTCCTTCTAGATTCCACTACAGTAGTAGTCTAGTATCAGTACTACTGAAAAATTGTAATTCAATTAATGTATAATTTCCATCATAACGTTTTAAGGTGCGTCATTGCCTGTCTTGCTTCATACCGTAGTATACAGTAGTCTATTACCTATCGTTACCACCAGGTACCATACCTTGTACCTGGTACAGTACAAGGGTAGAGTAGTCTAGTATATGGTATCGCATAAAACAATGACTTCCATTCTTGAACATACAGGGAGGACACTAATTCCATGAAGTCAGATGCCTTCTTGTCGAATAGAGCTGTCTATCAGGGTACCGTGTTACCAGGTACCAGGTACCTAGTGTACTAGACCCCTACCGTAGTACAGTAGTCTTCTGATAAGATTGTGACATTTTCCGAGGATTCGAAATAATGTTGTGGTCTTCCATAGAACAGCAAATCTTCCAAGGCATTTCGGAAAAGAAGGCCACTTCAACAGTGTATTGTGTGATGTCAGCTACTTTTGTACTCAGGAGCACTAAATTTGCAAACGTCATTAAGTGCATCATGTTCCTGTTTCGCATTGATGCATTGCCCCTTCGATCTTCCAATCATTTCTTTCAACAATTACCAGGTGCTGGTACTGCAGTACGAGTGGTAGTACTGCTACTGGTAGTAGTAACTCTCGACACAGACAGTAAACAGTACTTTAAACCAGTACGGCGGTCACAAAATTACGAATATAAATATTTCTGTACGTTCAACCTTCAACTCGACACACAATACTTCGTTAACCAAGGAATGAATCACTCCACCTCCAAGCAGATGACAGAACCGACCACTACAACAACTGGTTGCGGCAGCGAGCCTACCTCCCGAGAACGTTTGCAGTCGGTGGACAGAGGCAGCAAAGGCAAAGACAGTCTTTCCTCTATCCAGCAAGTCCTCAAGCTGAACTGCAAAGGTACTAAGCTCCTGCAATCACAACGGTATGAAAAAGCTGTGAAAGCCCTATCATCTTGTTTAGCGGTAATCAAGGAGGACCTAGCTTCTGGTGATGATACTGCTGCCGCTACTGCTGCTGCTGTTGTTATTGATGTTTTCCCGGCAACTCATGTCTTAGAATTTCGCTTTCCCGAGGCCCAATCATCTCTTCCTCTTCAACAAGAGTATGGCATCTTCACAAGTCCCATTCAGATAATAGCAGAAAAGTCACACAGAAGAACATCGTTAGTGGCATTGTCATACTTGTCCTCCCAAGCAGCCCGAAATAGTCCGTCGTCGTCATTGTCGTCCTTTGCTGTACACCAACTTTCATTTGCCGTGCTGTTCAATACTGGTCTCTCCTTCCACTTGGCGGTACTGAGCACGCTCCAGAATGAGAGTGATAACAACACTGACGGAGACGACAATGAAACCAGCTCGTTGAACACCACCATGCAGCGACAATTGCAGAAAGCTTTGGCCTTTTACGAGGCAGCCTATGCCACCATGCAAGAAGAGCATCAGAACCACGAAGGTAACCACAACAGCACTAGCAACAGCAACAAGATCAGTATCGGAAATGCATCCTGGGATACGGTTGGTCGTTTGGCTCTTTTGAACAATATGGGTCAACTGAAGAAGCTATTGCGAGATTCGGTAGGTGCCCAAACCTGCCACGAAGAAATGTTGTCCCATATTTTAGCTATTATGGACGTGCAGCAACGTCGACGAATCTTTCAATTTAAATTATTTTTTCACAGCGCCATTCAGTACGTATTGGCACCCCCACAGTCAGCCGAAGCTGCCTAAGAAACAAAAGACGGTGAATGCGACGACATTTGTAATGGTTACAGTACATAACCAGAAAATTCTATTGTTATATGAATACCTATAACATCCCTTTACAATGTCTACACTAAGGTGAAAAATATCTATAAGGCAGGATAGGCGAAGAAATGGGGTCGTTCGTGCCCTGCCGTTCCTGTTCCTTTTGCTGCTGCCACTGTTACTGGTGATGCTGATTCTGCCTGGACCTTGGGTAAGAGACTGCTACTACCACTTCCAGTCGGTGGAGGAACACTGGCTCGGTAACTGTCCAGGAATGGCTGAACTTGTTCGCGAGACATTCTGTAAACTTCATATTTTACTTTGTACATTTTTGGTTCGCGCCCGCTAGAGTTTGGCAAGGACAAAACCATAGCTTCGGGTACAGAAAATATAGCCGATTGATCAGTATCAGACGCAGTTGGCGGACACAAAGCTGGTGCACCAAGCGTTGGCACATCGAGAGCTGAAGAACTTGGCAAAGTTCGAGAATGAGCCAATCTGGCGCCTTGGCGAAAATCCGGCATTGGAGTATGATGAAATGGCATTGGATGGTAATAATGCTTGCGTCGTGGTGGAAACGTTTCCACTGGGGCCCGATAAAATGGATGCGGATAAGGGGGTGAGTTCGATGGCGGCGGCAGAGGGTATGAAGCTCGTAGGGGAGGCGGTCGGAGGGGGGAAGCGCTCGCCATACAGTTTGGTGAAAAGTAAAACGGAAAAGAGTGCGAGAGATTTGCGATTGGCAGATCAGAACCCTCTTCTGTAACCCAAGGCGGCAATGAAGCCGGTGCTGCCGATTTTGCTGACTTCCTTGCATCGCGTTCGCCAACTACCTTTTTGGCGTCAACCGCTCCATTCTCCACAGCCATGGTGTCCATCACCTTGGTGCTAACTGTTTTGGCGAAGGAAACGCTGCGGCTCTTCTTGTTCTTAACGTTATGTATGTCAGGTGATAGTGACACAGAACTAAGACTGCCAAGGCTGCTGGACCTTCTCTTCTTGCTTAATGGATCCTTCCGATGGCTTTTATTGGGATCTGACCCATCGCTACTACTGATACTACTTCTATCTGGATCTGTAAATGATTTCCATAGTTCACTTTGATCCGTACTGGGTTGCATGTCATTTTCGTCTGTCGAAATGCTGCTTGCACTTTCGCCACCGTTATCGCCATCGCCGCCGCCATTGTCTCGTCCGCTCAAGGTGAACCCAGGACAACTTTCTTCTTGTTTCTCTTTGCCACAATTAGCTTCTATCATCGGATGCATGAATAATAATACTAAGAATATTATTTCTTTATTGTCTACTTTCCGCCTATTTGAAAAGATTTCGCACGACCGTCGCTCATCGATTTCGAATACAAGTAGTGACCATGGTCGCTTCTTTCCTTGGGAAATATGCCTGATCGGAAGAGATGAAGAAAAAACACTCTGGATTACGAGTTACAAGGTACCCTACCCTGGTAATAAATATGATTGAGTTCAATCATGGTTTTCTTCACGCGACGTCTGGCCGTTGTCACTGAAGACACGTAATCGATGTGTAATTCTACAAAGGCAGCTGCAGTACATGCAAGCCAGCTGTTGCCTTTAATTGAAGCGGGAAAGGAACATAGCTTGTGGGAGTACGATGCAAGTTTACTCTATGTGAAGTGCAGAATAGGTTAATCGTGTTTATTTTTAGAACAAGGATCAAAGAACATACCAACTCAGCTAGAGGTACTCGTCACGAGCCGAGCCGACGTTGCCTTTTTGATACAATACGACATATCCTATTCCGGAATAGAAGCGAAAAAATGCGCGGAAGTGGAGGCCTTCATCGGTAATTCTACACTGCCGCAGATGGCTATACAGGAACAATTTTGAGCTGTAAGTTGATAGGTATACACGTTATTCGCATTGTGTAATATTAGTCTATAGCTTCAGTACGTTGCACGAAGGGACTATGTGTTTGTATCTATCGAGCCGCTGGTGCTGGTCTGTGCACTTCAAAAAGGAATCCTTCGTGGTGCTTCTGATAGAGCTTCCTTCCCTATCCAGCACCCGCAAGAAGCACTAGAGGGCTAAGCAGTCCTTCATAGCACAGCTTGCTTCTTTGTTATGGCCAGCGGATAGTGACACTTGCCTCTAAATAGTCGTAGTCCTCCGTCATCATTGGTGTGGCCACTGTCAACTGCAAAATAGGACAGCCAAGTCTCGTCCATTCATATTATGCTGTCCTTGTTTGCTCAACAACAACGTGCACTGTTCACTCCCTCAGATATCAGAAATGTCCTTGTTTGCTCAACAACAACGTGCACTATTGACTCCCTCAGATATCAGAAACTCAAGAATATTCGCAATGGATCGGTCAAAAATAGAATGCAAGCTCCGGCGCCATGAACAGGATACAAAAGTTTGCAAAATGGCACTTAATAATATATTTGATAGCTCTATTTCTTCCTCGTCCTTTTGGCTGGTTTGGATTCTGGTTTCTTCGCCTTTTCATCCCTTTGTCCCATTTTCTTGGCACCCAAAGTCTTCGCCATGTCGCCGAATGTTGGTTCCAAGAGATCCAACACCAACTCGCGTTGATGATCAGGTGAAACCTTAACCCAGATTTTAACCTTCACTTTGTCGAAGACGCGAATGCTTCGTTCTGAATCACCACTCTGAACAGTCAGACGATGGTCTCCTGCCACACGGACCAGTCTTGGATCATCGGCAGAAATTGGAAGCCTCACTTGACCCTCAATACCATATCTTGGTACAATAATGCGAATGGAAGGATCTGTGTCGGGCAAAGTCTCCACGTCCAACACGTAGGCATCTTCCTCTTTCGGTCCACCTCCTTCGCCGCCATCTCCGGCAAAGAATATGAGGGTATGCAGCTGTACACTATCTCGACCGGCGTTCTGGGCACTGCGGGATCTCCGATTCATATTTGCGCATAAATCGTGAAGGTACGATTTTGAAGAAAGATGTGCCGGCAGAGGAGCAACACCAATGGCAGCTGCGAGGAGGCGGTGGACGCAAACGTCCGCATATCTAAGAATGAGAATAAAATATATTGATGAGATAGTGATGTTGTAGAAAACCAGTACGCGTGACTCTAAGACAGTTAATAAATGATCGTACCGTCGGATAGGGGAAGTGAAATGCGTATACACAGGAGCTGCAAGCCCATAGTGATGCCACTCACTGGGACGATACTCCCCAGAACAAAAGTACTGTGCTGGCGACAAGCAGCGGGTGGAACAGATCCGAAGGAGTTTGTTGAAGTAGGGATCATTCTCAATAACTGCCGAGTCCAAAGAATCAGCAAGTTTCTTCGAGTCATCAATGACAAGGTCAAAGCCTCGAGATTTCGCCTTGCTTATCAAGTCATCAAAACGCCCTCGGTTCGGTGCCGGGTGTCTCCTCAAAACTGACAATGTAGGATAGTGCCTGAGAATCTTTTTTCCGATTGTTACATTGGCAAGCAGCATAAATTCCATCACTAGATCATTGGCCTCGAGCATGGCGTACGCTTGCACGTCCGTTGGATTAAGCGATTCGCTGTCAAAGACAAATTTAACTTCTGGGGAGGCCAAAGTTAAGGCACCCGCATCGATGCGCCTCTTGCGAAAGAGTCGAGCAAGAGCGGCGAGTCCTTTCACAGCCGCGACCTGCCTGTCCTTCATGTTCTCGAGCGTGTCTGGTAGGTCGATCATTGTCTGGGCTTCCTGGTATGTCAACGCTGCAATCGAATGGATCATCGTTTTTTGGAATTCCACGTTTACAATTTGAGCATCTGGCGTAACTTCCCACAGCACAGAGAATGCAAATCGATCCACATTTCCTTTGAGACTACAAAGATCGGTAGACAACAAGCTGGGAAGCATGTCCAATCGTCTGTCAACTAAATATGTAGAGGTAGATCGATTGGCAGCTTCTAGATCGATAGCTGTGCCGGCCTTGACATAGTGCCTGATGCCCAAAACACAAGATGGTGAAAGGAGGAACCGAAGAAATGCGTGAGAATCGACGACAAACAATGAAAGAGGAAAGTATCTTTCGGCGTACACCGGCAGATGCGACACATGAAAAGGTTGGCAGGTGGGCAGACATGTAGCCAAACGTACGTAACATCAGCAATGTGCACGCCAACTTGGTAGTTGCCATTGTCCATTTTGAAGCAATGCAATGCATCGTCGATATCCGTACAACCAGGTGGGTCGATACTTAGAATTGGCAGATGCCGCAAATCGACGCGCTTGTCTTTTTCTTTCGTAGCTTTGTAATCCGCGTCCAAATCGTAGTCGGCAGGTGGCAAACAAGCAAGGACGGCAGCCGGAAAAGCTTCGTACGGAATTTTGTGCTGCAGCAGCAAGACCTGTGTCTCTACGGCCTTGTCGCCAATCTTTCCGAGGGTCTTGGTGTAGTGTCCTAACGGGAGCGGTGAATCTGCTGGCCACGAGTCCACAGCGACGACCAATCGTTGTCCGACCCATCGATCTCGTTGGGATGTTCGAATCAGAATGGGTGGAATTTGAGGATTAACAGGAACAAAGACGCAGGTTGTTGATCCATCCGAATGTTCCTGTTCACATTTAGACAAGTCATTATTGTTCATACCCGCAGCTGCAATGATTGTCTCGTTGTTAAATTCGTCGCCATCTTTTGCTGTTGCAGACGTGTGTCGCTCCCAAATAGATCCACTGTACAAATCTGTATTTCGCTTTATGATACCCACTATCTTGCCAGTGGGCCGCAACGATCGAATGACATCAGTATCATTATCGTTCTTGGGAATTGTCATGGAATCTGGAACATTGGTAACTTCCATCATGGTTGGTTCAGCAGTTTCGGGTGCAATTCCAACTTTGGGATTATGTTTGTTCTTGTTCCTGTTCTTGTTGTTGTGATTATTATTACCAGCATCATTACCGCCATCAGATGCTATCCATTGATCTACCGAATGCAGTGCTACCGCCACGACATCACTGCATCACGTCACACACAATATTTGTGTTTGTATTTATACATATATATAGAGAGAGGGAAATGCGTATAAGATAAGAGTGGTTAGAAGGAATAACAGATACACGTCACGCACTCATACACACAAAACAAGGCAAAAAAGTGCAAGCAAAATGTTGTCTTTTGGGGGGTAAATAAACAAACGTACCCATCCATGGCTCGATTCCGGTGATTCCATCCTGAAATGGTAATGGCAACTCGATCATTACCTTTACGTATTGTCACAATAGCAGCAGAGGGCTGTTGCTGCTGTTGCTGTGATGCATTCTTTTCGGTATAGGTAGTATAATCAACAACAGATCGGAAAACACCCCGATGATACGTTCCCGTTTTGATACCGTTTGACAAGTCTTGTGGTGACAAATGTGGTGGATACAAATTTGGTTTGCTAGTACTGGTACTGGTACTGGTACTGGTACTGGTACTGGTACTGGTATTCGCAGTTGATGATGTTGATGATGAACCATAATGTGCAACATAATCCATGAGGGATAATTCTGAGTATTGTGCTTCTAATTCTTGGACCCATTCTCGTACTGACAGTGGTTCGTAATACAGGTTATTAGTATTGTCCATTTGCTTTCGTTTCTTGTAATTTGTAGTCCCTTGTCGTTGTTGCTGTTGTTGCTGTTCTTGTTGTTGTTCTTGCACAGCACATGCACGTGACTGTTTGTCGTCGGTCAAGAAAATGACACGTACATTTTGATTCTGATGATGATTGTCGTGGTGGTTGTTATTGTACATTTGCAAATGCTTTCCAAAATACAATGCCACCTTGCGAATTCTTGCATCATTCATATCATTCACAGAAGGTAATAATGTTGATTGTGATGGTGAAGTTGTTGTTGATATGGCAACTTGAGTGTCCACGTGATGCTTGTCAGCAAAAAAAATGTGACGCTGTGGACGGTGGAGTTTTTCCGATACTACCGTACCTTTACCACCGCCACCACCATCATTGCTGCTGCTGCTATAGCTACCGCCCACACTCCGTAACAATTCTACAGCTTGATCGTACAGCGTCGAGTGCTTGGCACGACATTCTTCCAAAGCCGTTTGTGGTAACACCATACAAAGATTTACATTGGCCGTATTGTCATCTGATATGATCGAACAAGCACGAAGAGCTTGCTGGAGAACATCAAAATTGTGCAAGAGGACGTTGGTGTCAACCACCAGCAATTGTGCTGTAGTAATGGTACTACTACTAGTGGTACTATCAGTAGTACTAGTACTACCGCTGATTGTGGTGGAAAGAGGAAACAGAATGGTGTCAACGAGGTCGTGGAACGTTGCAATCGTTTTCGGTTTCCCAATCGTATGTTCAGCTCCCTTGCGACGCTTAGTGGAGTGGGGATCCCAAAAATAAGATCCAAATCCAACATCATCTCGTAAGTACTGTTCTACAACCTTCAACTTGATTTTGCCACTACCACCACCACCACCACCACCGGTGTTGTTGTTGTTGTTGTGTCGAGTTTGGTGGTGAAAAAAACAGGGACGCGAATACAATGATGGAGCCGAAACAGTAGTGGTAATGACGTCGTCATCGTGGTCGTGGTCATGGTCGTTGTCGCTGTTACTGTCCATTCCATCATCATCTTGATTCATCATGGTCGTCATTATTACTGTATATATCTTGTGGTAGGATCTTTCTTGTTGATAATGTCGCTGTTCTTGGCTTGTTGGTTTTTCATTGAAGTGAAAAAAGAATAAAAAATGTACTGTAGTAGAAAACTAGACTAAATCAATGGCCCCTGGCAGGGGACGGGGACGGAGTAGTACGCCAACCGTACTACAGTACCGTAAAAAGCTAGTGTGGAGACTCATGAATATTAGAGTAAATATTATGACTAGAGACTATAGTGTGGATAGGAAGCAGGCATAGGCACACGACCTAATAGAGTAAGACCTAACTCCTGAGTCCTATGGCAGTCCACCTGGGCTTAATTTGGTCCCCTTGATTCATATATCCAAGTCTTGGAGATAGGGATCACATCACATTGTAGCCCAGCAATAAATCAAATCTGGTCCTGAGAAAACCAACCTTCAGGTAACAG
>Ga0210025_1001171_pt1 | contig 29467 bp, 28 predicted proteins | sample CryGeyme20150102_FD_183989 | JGI IMG/M metagenome (GOLD analysis project Ga0210025, IMG submission 183989) | Groundwater microbial communities from Crystal Geyser aquifers in Utah, USA - Crystal Geyser metaG 2015-0102 (SPAdes) (version 2) | ecosystem: Environmental > Aquatic > Deep subsurface >... | reverse complement strand
GTGTTAATCGCGTTTTCTTGTGGATTACCATATTGTTTCCAAAAATTGTTACTCTTGAGCGTAACCGCTCAATCAATTTTTGTAAACAACGCTGTTAATTCTTACAGATTAGTCTTTTATAACAGTTTCAAGCTCCAAGTATCGCAACCCTCTTTTCACAAAGTTTTTCTCAATTTCCGTAATACCGAAAGCTTTTTTGAAATAGTTGATTACAAATTCCGTATCGAGACCATTGATACAGGTATAAGCATCAATACTCACGAAGCCCTTTGCGGGGAAAGTATGAATACTGATATGACTCTCAGCTATTACCACGAAACCGCTCCATCCTCCAGGATCTTTTTTCCCATTTCCTGGGGCAAAATAAACTTCCGGTTTGGAGAGTTTGGTCATATCCATTTTTCCTGGAAGTTCATTGAGGCACTGTAAAACAAGTTTCTCATCATTGAGCTTCTCATAATCCCCTCCATATCCGTCAATCATCAAGTGTTCTCCAAAATGCATAATAAAAAAATTAGATGGATTAAATCTATTCATATTCTACAACAAATTACATTGTTTTGCAAAAAAATCCTAGGAATTTCAATAAAGGGGGCAATGGGTTTAGAATTCACCGACCCCCATTTGACATTTCGCATCCGATTGATATACTGTATCGTTCTTTAACAACCCTTCAATAGCTCTCAAGGAGATGAAAATGACTGTTCCTACTGCATTATATCTAAATCTTGAAAACACGCTCATTCCGCGTGTAGCATTCCCCAAGCTCCTCTCTGACGGCAAGGAGAGCTACTCTACCGCTATCCAGTCCATGAACCCAGGAATTCATCTAGTCGCACCAGCAAAAGACTGGGTTATGCTAGCAATCGCAAACCCAAAACTCATTGATTTCTTGAATAGAAAAGGTGTCTGCATTCTGCCAACCCTCTTTTCGCATGTATTACCAGATCTCTTCCCTGAGACCTTGAGAATACAATACGCGCTGTCATCAGAAACTCTTAAAAAGGTCTTTGAGAGAGTTTCTTGGCATGGAATTATCCCTGAAAACGCTATGAGCTCCGCAATCCTCCCCTTTGCCTCACAGCACTGGGAAAGTGCAATCCTTTCGGTTGGGCATAACAATTTGAGAGGACTCAGCACGGGATGTTACAGACTTATAGGGACTGGCAACGAGCTTCCTATCCGAGTAATAGCAAATGCTCCAGCCCGTCTCAAATACATGCAAATGTATCGGGGAGAAGCAGGAACCCAAGCAGTACTAGAAAGCATGGCTGAGGATAACAGTGAAAAATCATGCCTCTTTGACTTTGAGAGGCCGTGGTCAAATGTTGTCTACTATCCTCATTCTGGGAAAAGTATGGCTCGATTGGATGTATGGAAAAGTTTCCACAAAAGACTCTCCTTGGGCAATGTGCTCCCCTGGGACTGCCCAGAAACAACGGATGAATCCCCTCTTTTCTTGGATCGTGCGAATCTCGATCTGTGGGAGAATAAAGAATCCCAATGGCTCATAGACATTCAAAGAGACATAGTTACTCAGTGTACTGGTCGAGGTGATTATTTCGAGCTCGCATCCCTTATCGCTTCGAGTTGCATGCCGCCAAGAGTCCTCGCTCGGTTCATGAAAAATGATAGCTTTCCGTCCACATACCGCGGGAAGCCTGGAGTCGTAGATCTTGTTGGTGATGTGAGTAAAGTAAAGGAAGTTCTTTTTGTCTGTAAAAATATTCAGCAAAAACAACGAGTCGACTACGGGGCAGAATTCCTACCGAAAGGAGAACGCCTCTATCTCGAACTTCTCCACAAAACTTTGCTTTGGTACGGTCAACACATTCTTTGAAAGGAAAACTTCAATGGATACGCATCAGATCTTTAGAAAGCACATTTTGCCAACGCTGTTGACAATAGCGAAGCGCTCTCATAGCTTGGGTAGCATCGTCAGCATCTCACTTTATGGAAGCGCTAATTACGGACCCTATGACAAGGATACCTCCCGAAAAGGCTTCGACTCAGAGAAGTCAGACTATGCTATGATATCTGGGTGGTATTCAAAAGGGACCACCTATCGAATGCAAGAATGTTTGCTACCGAATTGTTCGGAGTAAATTTCAACCTGGTTCCAAACCAACAAGCTTGCATTCTCTACGAAAAAATGAGATTACAGACAAAGGTGGGTTCTTTGCTCATAGCACCGATCATAGTCACCGAGAATTGCTACGAAATCTTTCAGGAAAAAGTACCTCGTCTCAATGAGGATACTCTGATTCATTGGTACAGACCACGAGCGAGAGAACGTCCACCTCGAGTGCCTATCTGCTCACCAGATCTTACATGGTCAGAGTTCGATATGTTGCAGACATATCTTCCAGACATCCGTCTCTGGAAACTCATGATGCCAGCAATCGCCTATCACGATGGGATTGTCACTCTCGGAACATTCCTTGAATGTGTTCTCTCTGGCGATCACTTCTATGGAAGCAAACTGAGAGTGGATAGCCTGAAACGTAACTTGCTTATTGAGGCACTGAAGCATTTTCATCTAGAAGAGCTGGTTGGATTTGAGAATATTCCAGCCCAACTTTATCAGATGATGACAGTTTCTACTAAAGCTGGCCCAAAATTCAAGAAACGGAAGCTCCGTCAATTTACTCAATGGCTCTCCAAATGACGAAGGGAGACCGTACCCTCAGGAAAGAAATCAAACAAAGGCATCAATCCATCGTTTACTTTGTAAGCAATATTACACGTGGCAATCTTACCGCGTGCTTTTTTTATTCCCAAAGGGCCATGATGAGCATGGCCACTGAGAGCCAAATCTGGAGCGGCCTCCTCAATGAGATCGCCGAGTCTTGAGCTACCCAAAAATGGGTATAGTTCTTTTGGTTCCCCTTCTATCGTTTCTTCAAAAGCGGCCCAGTGAGTTAGAACAATTCTAAAATTTTGTAGCGAATTTTTCATTTTTTTTAGAGCTGTCTGTAATTTTACAATTTCTCGATTCTCCTCATCTATAAAAGTTTTTGTCGCAGCCTCTCCACGGCTAACAATTCTATGCGGAGTAAAACCGCCACCATATCCTTTTGTGCCAGCAATACCTAGTAATCTTCCATTCAATTCATATTCTTCATATTCGCCATCTAGAATTTTTACCAATGGATTCATTGATAGCATTTTTTGTATCTTTTTTACATTTCCAGCATCACAATCATGATTCCCAAAGACTACAACCACAGGAACTCGTACGTCCGAGATAAGCTCCAAAAACAATTGGATTTCTTTCTCTTTTCCATTATTCATATCTCCCCCGATAATGAGCAAGTCTGCGTTACCGTTTACATGGTTAAAAAAATCCTTTTGAATAGGATATTTTTCAACATGAATATCACTTATAGCGGCCACAGTGAATAATGGTTTCATATCTCCATACTATCACAAAGTTTTTAATCAAAAAAGGCTTCAAATATTAGTCGATCCAAGCCAAAGTTTTCTTGCAGTAGTTTTTACCCGACCACTTTCTCTAATATGGTATAATCTTGAAAATCTGGTATCTTTTCCAATGAAACAAATTCTACCATTTCATGTTTTGATGGCTCGAGATTTTCTACATCACTCTCGTTTGAGACCTCGCCAGAATAATATATGCCGACCCAATGAATATTATCAATAATCATTTTCTTTGTTGTGAGTAATCTCAAGCTATTAATTCTTAAACCTGTTTCTTCTTGAACTTCACGAATCAGTGCTGTTTCTATATCTTCTCCGAATTCGACTGTTCCTCCTGGAAACAACCATTCTCCGGAACCAATTTTCTGATTTGCATTCTTTTTAATAAGCAGGACACGTTTCTTTGTTTCGTCGAAAATAACAGCACGGGTGTAAATACGAAAACTGTGTCCTGAAGATTCTTTCATAATAACGACTATTAACCCGATTTTACCGGCACTCGCTCGGAAACGAAAGAGAACTTTCGCTTCACTCACTTCGTTTGGTAATAAAAATCCTTTATAATAAGCATTTCGTACCCATATTCTACCCCGAATCCCCTTTTTCCGCAAAAAAAGAGGGGCTTCCGAATGTTGTTCGAAAACCCCCTTCTGTAATTATGCCACGGTATAGATACCGATGGCGATGAACCCGAGAGCCAGAATTTTGATCCCCGCCCCCGACACTTGACTCCTGTACGGACTGACATCAATCTTCGTATTCCGAAAAACGAATACGATACTAAGACTGATGATCATCACGAATACCGGAATTAAGTTCTCGATAACGGCCACAAATGACACTGCGGGCGCCAGGCTGATCGCCTTTTGTGACGTCATCGTCGCAACGATAGACAAACTCTCTGCTATCGCGAAAATGGGGAAATATTTCCCACTCAATGTAGCAATCTTCTGCGCCCGCTTGAAAGGATTCTTCTTCCCAATGGCGAGTATCACCAAAGAAAAAATTGTCGATCCGAGGGAGAACACGAGAAAGATACTCCAAAAGTCAGCGTCTGGTTGCTGAACTTTCTTCGTGATCACCATACTGAGCGAAAGAAACACTATCGCCCCGATCATCGGAAGGAGAATTCGAGAGAATCCGACTTGTTTGATCTTCCCATCGAAGTTGAACAAGCAAATCCCAACGAACGCAATCGTGATACCGATGTAATGAATGTTCTGGAGCACCTCTCCGATGAACACCCACGCAAAGAACGGTACTACGAGTACGCTCACTCCCCAAAGAATCTGCATCAATGCTCCATCATTGGAGACAAATAATGCTTTGAAGTAACAGAAGAAGGAACAAATGAACATTCCCCCAGCCAAGAAGGCCAGCCCTGCCACTTCGATTTCCGGAAATGTGAACGACACTATCCCGAACGGAACCAGGAGCCACGGAAGTGATTGAAACACTCCCGAAACTACTGTCCCATCATACTCATCCTCGTACACATCGTGCACGAAATGGGTATCAATAACCGTCACAACCGCCCACAGGAATGGGGCGATAAGTGACCACAGAAGCCAGTTCTGCATGATACACCCCTCCTACAGTAGTTGAAAAAATTGTTAAGTTAACGAAATCGTATTATACACCTTTTTATCATAAAAGTCAAGGACAAAAAACACCCAGATAATCTGAGTGTTTCCGAAAAAAGAGGGATATTCCTGGAGAAAAATTATGGGAGCAACTTCGATGTAACTTCTTCTGTACACTTCTTCACGAGATTTTGAAACTCTGGATCAGCAGTTAAAGTGGTTACATTGGTTGTCGGGAGCTTGGCTGTGACGTAGGCGAGAAATGTGGGGAATGATGGGGAAGCTTCAATCATCGTAAGCCTCAACTGTGCTTCCTTTGGGGTAGTCGTAAAAATATCTTTGGCCTGAAAAACAGATGCCACGGCTGTAGACTTGGCATTGATGTATACTTTGCCTGCATCTATGGGGAGAGAAACAGATTTTGCACATACTTGACCTGTGGCATCAATCAGAGAAATGACTTGCGCTTTAGTCGAAGAAAATCTCGTTTCATAATTGCCGTCCGTATCAACAGGGACTTTCACTGTCGTCACGAAAACGAAAGCCTTTCCTGCACTGCAACTCGTTTCATTCAAAAGTACGAGGGCATTTCTGGTTGGTGCTGTTCCTCCGTCACTCGTCACACTGTCAGCAGATGTTTCATCGCCTGTCGCTGTTCCCGAATCGGATACAGATCCATCAGTCGTCTCACCATCGGTCGCGGTCTCATCACCCATCGCAGTATCTTCTTCACCTGTGACTTCTTCTTCGTCTGTCGCTTCTTCTTCCTCTAGAGGATTTTCTGCAGTATAGACCACTGGGTCGTTACAGACTTCACCGTCATTCGCTGTCGCAGGGTCGCACAGGGTGTACGAACAATCAGCCTCTCCCTCAGGACAAACAAGAGCAGTGCAAGTTTCATCAGCAGGATCACAACTCGGGATATTCTTGGCATTTCGATCAATAAGTTTGTAATAGGATGTATCCTCTACTGGATCACCGGTACATTCTTCCCCTGCTTCTGGATCACAAACATAAACAAAACAAGATTCGGTGTATGGATCGCAATCTGCTTCTGCCTGAATAATATAGTCATGCTGTACCATAAACCGATAGTACGTCACTAAGACAGACGAAGTAATAAGCAGGAAGAAAACAATGAAAAATATTTTTGATTTTTTATCCATACGGATTCTCTTATTGTTATTGTGATTTTATTCTATCATATAAGAGAAGAAAAGAAAAAGAGCAGAACATTTTATAGTTCTGCTCAATTGTGAGGGAATTTCCTCAAAAGTTGTATAATATTCCAAATATCACACGAGCGCCTTCTTCCTGCCTGTTCATAGCTGACAGAGTAGCCCACACTTTCAGCTTTTCATTAAAGAGGCTTGTACCAATCATTGGGCCGATACCGAATCCGCTTTCACCGTACACGCCGACAAACACTTTTTCAGTAATGTCTTTGTGGACATACCCGGTGAAGAACCATGGTTCTGCTTCTTCACTGCCGTAGTGCTCGGCTGATAGATACCCTTCCAACCCATCCTTGGAGTAATATATCCACGGATTGACAGTGAGGTGACTCGTTTCGTCGAATCGTGCCGATCCGACACCGATGGCCACCTGCAGATCGCCAAACCTCTTCCCAACGCCGGCATACGCGGAACGGAAATTTTTGTCAACGTGGAAGGCTCCGAAAACGGAAATATCACCGGAACCAGGTAACGTCTTTTCTACATACAACTCCTCGGCGAAAAGCGGTTTTCCATGCCCCGCGCTCACCTGCTCGGCGAGCTGGATGAACAGATCGCCGTTTTCTCCGGTAGCGAACGCCGGAATGGGGGCAAGAAGTGCCCCCGCCAAAACCAATATGCGATACATCATTGTCATTCTCCTTGTTAAGGTACTCCTGTTACATATCACACCGATATGGCCTGAGCTTTGTAACGGACTGTTTTAGCACATTTCCATAAAAAAGTCAACGGTACGTAATAGTAACTAAACTAGACGCAAACATTTTCATCTCTGTATCTGCAGTAACCAATCTTTGATATAAATTCACATCTCACAAAAAAATCCCCACTCTTATCAAAGTGGGGAAGTTTTCTCTTGGAGATCCTTTCTTCTTTCAATTAGCGAAAGAGGGAGAGGAATTTTCCGAAGATACTAAACTGGTTTCCTTCAGAAGCAACATAAGCAGAGAGCTTGGAAGCCTCACTCCGGAGCGCAGCTGCGCGGTCTACAAGGATTTGTTTCACATCTGGGTCAGTCACCTGAGTCGAAACAGTCGTGAGTGCATCAGCACGAGTCGTCATTGCTGTCGTCTGAGCAGTCAAGCTCTCAAGAGCGTTGAAATCAGGACCAAAGACTGTTTTGGTAAATCCACTGCGGTTTTTGATATCGCCCAAGCTTGTTGCAATAACGGCTGTGGATGAACGATGTTCACGAGCAATCTTCTTCACTTCTTCTGCAACACCATTTTCATCACCATCTTCGATTTCTGCCACATCATTCAAATCTTCTTCAAGGTCATTAGCGTCTTTCTCATGATCAGCATAAAGATCATTATCTTCTTCATTACCACCAAGAGCAAAGATAGATTGTTCGACGAGATTCTTCATACGTTCTGCTTTCTTCTCAATAGCTTTGAGAGTTTCTCTTGTCATCGTTCCTGAAGCCTGCAGTGTAGACAAATCAGCACTGAGTGATGTTACCTGTGCTTTGAAGACCGATGCATCCCCACCAAGTGATTCGAGTGTTGCAATTTTCTGGTTTACTTTTGAAATCTTCTTCGTTGCCTCACGTACAGATTCTGTTACATCTTTTTCAAATTCGAGATCTTTTCCGCTAAAGAGAGTTTCTTTCTTAATTTCTTTGGACAATTTCTTTGCCATTTCATAATCATTTGTACCAAACGAAGCACTTACCTGTGTCAATTGTGTCTTCGCCAAAGCAAGATTCGCAAGTGCTGTCGTGACATCTGCACCCTCCGCTTGTTTCTCAAGGATTTTTTTCTCGGCTTCGGCTATATTTTCTTGTAATTTCGCAAGAGTTTTGCCTGAATCCTTGTACATACCTTTTGTCTCGCCTACTCGATCACCATCGGTGTCGGTATCTGCAGATTCATCGCCATCAAAATCTCCATCAGCATCCATTTCTTCTTCATCGTCCTCTATTTTTCCTTCTTGCTTATTTTGTTCACGATTCTTCTCAGACACTTGTTTTTTCTCCTCACGATCCTTCTCGTATTGCTTCTGAGATGATTCTTTCATCTTTTCTTGTTTGTTTTCTTCTGATTTTTGCTTGTCTTCATCTTTATTCTTATCTTCATCTTTATTCTTATCTTCATCTTTATTCTCATTGTCATTGTCTTCACTATCATCAGCCAGGGTGACTGGTGTGATAAGTGACTGATTCTTCACAACTATCGATGCCATCCCTGTGAAGGCACCAAAAGAGAGAAGAGCGATAGCCAAAGCTGTAGCTGTTCCCATCTTCTTTGTTTGTTCTTTCTGCATACTCTATTTTTTATCAAATTATTTATTTATCTTTTCCAAAGGCACATACCAGATATATACCCTTCATTTTTTAAGACGGGTGAGAAAGTCTTTTCTTACAAACTTTCTCATTCTTCGTCCTTAAATATATTATATCATACTCCAAAACAAAAAAAAGGTGGTTGTCAACCCCCTCTTCCTCTCTTCATTATCCTTTTTGATATCACTTCTTCTTCGGAGTATGAAAAAGTACCGAGGTACGTTTTATTGTTTCTTCCCATTTGAAATTCTTGGCACGCTCTAAACCATTCTTCCGTAGTGTTCCGAGTAATTCTGTATCCGTCAGTGTTTGCTTCAATGCCTGCAAGATTTCATCTGGTCTATAGGGATCGATGAGAATGCCAGCATCCCCCACTATCTCTGGAAGAGATGCAGAGTGAGAAACAATGACGGGCACACCACACGCCATCGCTTCAAGTGGCGGGAAACCAAATCCTTCGTAGAAAGAGGGGTAGATAAAAATACTGGCAAGATTATACAGAGCTGATTTGTCTTCATCGGCTATGAAACCCGTTACAATGATTTTCTCTCTGTGTGGTGATGTGCGAATGGCCTGGAAGGTTTCTCTATATTTCCACCCTCTCGTGCCAGCAATCACGAGGAAATATTTATCAAGTACTGGATGATGAAGGTCCATCAGAGCATTGAAAGCAAAGATCAGAGCAGGAAGGTTCTTCCGTGGTTCAAATGTAGAAAGCGAAAGAATAAATTTGTACGGAAGATGATATTTCTTCTGTACTCGCACCAGGTTCTCATCATTGCGATTGAGCACACAAAATTGTGTACCTATGCCACTATGAATGACCACGATTTTTTCTTTCGGAACACTGTAGTAGTCAATCAAATCATTTTTTGTCGATTCCGAGACCGCTATCACAGAGTCAGCAGAATGTACAAGTTGTTTGAAATGAATGAAAAAGTGCCATATGCGCCTTTTCCACGAAAACGTCTCAGGGAAAATTTCGAAGGACAGATCATGCACAGTAATGATAAGCTTCGTTTTCTTGGATACGGCAGAAAAGTTGATATTTGGGAGGAAGAAGACATCCACGCCACCGATAAGTCTATCAAGTTTCGGAAAACGAAGGTACCAAAGTGATAAATTTAAAAGTTTATTCGGAATATGAAAAGTTCTCAGTGTCACATTAGGGTACTTCGTGGCCCAAGAGAAATCGGGCACAGATTTCTTCCATGCGTTGAAAAAAAGAATATAGGTGTCATTTGGTGACTGTTCAAAAAGACCCGTCAGGAGAGCAATGGTATATTCTTCTACGCCAGTTCGTTTTCCTTCTGCCAAACATCTTACATCAATTCCGATTCTCATATAAACCAGTAAGCAATAAGCAATTAACAATCAACCATCACTGCATTTTTATCTTTTTCCCCCACTGTTTTTTGTTATCTGTTGTCCGTTTTTTGCTGTGCATTGTCTGAAAAATAATGTTTCACCAATGCCACCCAAAAACCAATAAATACTCCGAGTGTGAGTGAAAGAGCCAGGGCGAACGACAAAGAGACACGCACATCACGAATCACAGGATCACTCCCCACAACAACGAACCAATTCTTTTCGCTATTCTCTTTATTGAGCTCACTCGCATGTGTATTGAGCTCATTGATGGTTGCTTGGGAAATTTTCTCGAGCATTTTCTCACTTGGATGACGATAGGTCACTTCTATCATCTGCGAAGAAAGTCGTTTCGCCCCAAAAACACTTTTGAGGGTACGCGCACTCATATGCTGAGTATCAATACCTACTGTTCCATAAATATTTTCTACGATGCGTGGTGATCCGAGCCACCTGACGACTGTATCAGCGAAGCGTTCATCAGCCTGCAATCGATAGAAACTATCATAGGTGTAATTTTCGGTATTTTGTACATTGGTACGACCGATATTAAGAAGAAGCACGGCTTCGAAATTCGTAGGCTGATTACTTTGCCATATTCCTGAAATGAGAACGAACAAAATGACAGTGGCCCAGAACCATTTTATCTGCTTTTTGAAGAGAGTAATATATTCTTTCAGTTCCATATTTGAGGATGATAATTGATAAGCAGAAAAGGATAATTGATAATTGATGAGAAATATCTACATCTGTTATCTCTTCTTCAGGTGTTCAGCGAGGGCATTCTCTACATAGTCTTTTATTGTAGCCTTAAATCGTTCTTTGTCAAAAGGAAGCGACTTCTCACGTATATAAGCAGGATCATAATCCTCATCACGAAATCTCCCCACGGCCGACACAATCGCCTCCGGAGTTTGTTCATCGAAGAACACACCCATTTTCCCTTCTTCTAAATGCTCCACAATATCCCCTGCTCTATAAGCAATAAGAGGACGCCCAGATGCCATCGCCTCGATAGCTACGATACCAAAATCTTCTTCTTGTGGAAAGACGAATCCGCGACACTTCGCATAATATTTTGGCAAATCTTCTTCAGGTACACGACCAAGAAATTCAATCGTTGGACCCGCCATTCTCTTCAGTCGTTCCATCTCTGGTCCACGACCGATAATTTTGAGTGGGAGCTTCAAACGATTGAATGCTTCAATCGCGATGTCGTGCCTTTTGTATGCGATGAGACGACCAACAATCAGGAAATAATCTTCTTTTTCTTCTGCAAGAAAAAAACGATCGACATTGACAGGTGGATGAATCACGAGTGAATCGTGTCCATAGTATTTCTTAATACGCTTGGCAACAAATTGTGAGTTTGTGAGAAAACGATCAATACGATCAGCACTCGCTTTGTCCCACAGCCGTATCGGGCTCATAAAAAATGGCACTAATCTCTTTATGAATGATGGAAATCCAAAATCCTGCGTATATTTCTGACAATCATCCCACGCGTATCGCATCGGGGTGTGCATATAGCAAATATGCAGTGTTTCAGGACGAGTGATGATACCTTTGGCATAACTCGAAGAATCCGACAATACAATATCGTATTTCGTAAAATCAAACTCTTCGATCGCTAGTGGCATCAGCGGAGGGAAGAAACGATGACGCTTCCGTGAAAAAGGAAGATTTTGGAGAAATGATGTGTAGATACGCTTATCTTCGAACACGCCATGCATCGCATCCTTGTCATAAATAAGGGTATAAATCGGTGCATACGGAAAAAGCTCGGTGAAAGCCTCGAGCACACGCTCCGCTCCTCCATACTGCACCAGATAATCATGTACTAATGCTATTTTCATTCTTTCAAAACCAACACCGTTTATTTCCTTCTTTTTACAATCCGTGCAGATTTTTGTTTTTCACATGTTCCTCAAAAGTAACTGAGAAAATAGTTTCTCCTGTTTTTGGATCACTTAAGAAATACATATACGGATTCTTCTCAGGAGCTAGCACTGCTTGCAAGGAAATGAGTCCTGGGTTACCAATAGGTCCAGGTGGTAAACCGGTATTGATATACGTATTATAGAGCGATGGAGTTCGTGTTTCTTCAAAAGAATGTTGTATCTTATCTACTCCGAGTATGTACTGAACGGTCGCATCGCTCTGAAGTGCCTGACCGCTCGCAATCCTTCGCAAGAAAAGATCGGCGACTTTCCTTCGATCTTCAGAAGATTTGACTTCATTCTCGACAATACTGGCCAGCGTCACTATTTCGTACAAAGAACGTTTTTGCTCTATCATTTGTACACGTAGTGTGGTATCGAATTTCTTACCAAAATTGGCAAGCATCTTCTCAATAATCATCTCGGCTGAAGCATTTTCATCAAAGAGATACGTATCAGGAAAAAGAAAACCTTCGAGAGTGATGCTCTCTGGCATACCAGCGAAGAAATCATACTTTTGTTTCCATTCTGGTTTTGGCTTCTGTACAAGCATAAGGAAACCTTCCCCAGGAAGATTGTTCGCGGTCAATCGTGAGGCCATCTTCTTACTGCTCCAACCTTCTGGAAAGGTAATTTTTATATCACGGGACACGACTTCGCCTGTAATGATGATATGAGTAATTTCTGCGATAGTCAGTGTGCCGTCGAGGTTATATATCCCAGCCACGAGAGCGTGTGTCTTGCCAATACGCACGATATACCATAAGAAAGGAATACGCGAAAAAATTAGCCCAGATGATTCCAATCTGGCGGATAAATCGATAACATTTTCTCCTTGAAGTACTTCGAAACGTTGCTTGTCTGTACGTATACCATGAGAATGTGTCTCAGTATACGAAAGAACAAAAAAAGAAACGAGCGTCATCACCGAAAAACCAAGTGCAATGAGAAGGAAGGTACGCATCGTATTAGAGTCCGATTACTTGAATGAAAATATCTCGTTTCCGTGAACCATCAAACTCAACAGCAAAAATACTCTGATGTTCTGTGAGAAGCAATTTTCCTTTCTCCACAGGGATGGTCTCACTATTACCAAGAAGAATAGATTTGCAATGTGAGTGACCATTGCTCCGACCATCTGATCCAGATTCACGACGAAGTTCGAATAGATCATGCGAGTAGTGATCATCAACTGGTACAAGCTTGTACATAATACGCATAAAATCTTGGACGAGCATTGGTTCGTTGTGATTGATTGCGATACCCATTGTCGTATGAGGAACGTAAACCAACACCTGACCCTCTCTCACGCCAGAATGGTCGACAATTTCTTGTACCTTATCGGTGATGTCCATAAACTCGATCTGCGTTTTACTTTCGAGATCGATTTTTTCTTTATGAATTCTCATTATTTTTTGTTTTAATATTTCCAAAGACTATAAACTCGCAAGTTCTGCTTTCAATTTGTCTTTTGCTTGGGCGCCTACGAATTCTTTCACCACTTTTCCGTCTTTGAAGACCTTGAGTGTAGGGATAGACATGATACCGTATGCACTCGCAGTATCTGCATTGTCATCGACATTGAGTTTGCCAATTTTTGCATTCGTCACTTCGCCAGCCAATTCTTCGATAACGGGTCCCATCAGTTGGCATGGTCCACACCATGGTGCCCAGAAATCGACGAGCACTGGTTTATCACTCTTGAGTACTTCTGCTTCGAAATTTGCATCGGTAAATTCCATTGCCATAATTTTGTGTATTTCTGAACTATTGTCACGATAGACAGAAAATATAAATAATATTTACATTTACAGTATACTCTTCAAAGCGTAATTCTGCAAAACGATCTATTTCTTGAGCACGGCGAGAAACGCGCTACTCGGAATGGATACTTTGCCGATGTCACGCATCTTTTTCTTCCCCTTCTTCTGCTTTTCGAGAAGTTTCTTCTTGCGTGAGAAGTCCCCACCATAAAGTCCTCCAGTCACATCCTTTCGAAAAGCTGCAATCGTCTCACGAGCAATGACTTTCCCTCCGATAGCCGCTTGGATAGCGACAGCGAAGTTCTGCTTCGGAATAACTTCTTTGAGTTTCTCTACGACACGCTTCCCTTCTCCATACGCATCACGACGAGGGATCATACGAGCAAAAGCCTCGACACATTCATTTGCTACGAGTATATCAAGTTTCACCACATCACTCGCGCGGTATTCGATCGGCTCATAATTCATCGAAGCATACCCCGAAGAAGCACTCTTGAGTTCATCATGAAAACTCACAATCACGTCCATAAGTGGCGCTTCGAAAGAAAGTAGGACTCGTTCTTCATCGATGTATTCGGTATTTTTATACTCTGCACGAATGGATTGTGTCAGAGTAATGACGTTACCGAGATATTCGCTCGGTGTCACGATAGAGAGAGCAACATACGGTTCGTAAATCTTCTCAATGCTCGCTGGATCAGGGAGGTTAGTAGGGGAATAGAGAGGAAGACGTTTTTCGACGCCCTGGAGTTTTATTTCATACACAACTGATGGTGTGGTAATTGTTGGACTGAGCTCGAATTCTCTATCGAGTCTCGCCTGAATAATTTCGAGGTGCAAAAGTCCAAGAAATCCACAACGAAATCCTCGACCAAGAGCCTGATTGCTTTCCGGTTCAAACGTAAAGGCAGCATCGTTTAGTTTCAACTTATCTAAAGCATCACGCATCAGCGTATAATCATCTCCATCCACAGGATAAAAACTTGCATACACCGCTGGCTTGATTTCTTTGTATCCAGGAAGTCTCTCGACGAACACTTTCTCTTTGTCTCTAAGCCTCCATGTAACTGTATCTCCGACACGGCAGTGCCCCACTTCTTTCAGTCCGGTCGCGATGTATCCGATGTCTCCTGCACGCAGAATATCTGTCGGGACGAGATTTGGATGAAACAGTCCTACTTCGACCGTCACACCTTCTTTTTCTGTACCAAGCATATGAAGCATATCATCACGCTTGACCGTCCCATCGACAACCTTCACATACGCAACGACGCCTTTGTATGTATTGTATACAGAGTCGAAGATGAGAGCACGAAGAGGTTTGGATTCATCACCACTCGGAGCGGGCACCACACGAATAACCTGTTCCAAGACTTCCTTCACACCTCTACCCGTCTTTCCTGAAGCGAGAAGTATTTCTTCTTCTTTGCATCCAAGAATGTGAATAATTTCTTTCTTGGTTTTCTCTACTTCAGCATTCGGTAAGTCAATTTTGTTAATCACAGGAATAATTTCGAGTCCCTGATCGATAGCGAGATACAAGTTCGCTAGTGTTTGCGCTTGTACACCTTTGGTCGCATCGACGAGCAGTACCGCTCCTTCGACCGCAGCGAGTGAGCGAGAGACTTCATAGTGAAAATCCACATGACCAGGAGTATCAATCAGATTGAGCATATATTCTACCCCCTCATAATCATAATGCATCTGTACTGGCTGAAGTTTGATTGTGATACCGCGTTCTCGTTCGAGATCCATCTGATCAAGAAGTTGTTCCTTCATCTTTCGCATTTCCACCGTTTTTGTAAGTTCCAAAAGACGATCCGCGAGAGTCGATTTCCCGTGATCTATGTGTGCAATAATACAGAAATTGCGAATATTTTTTTGTCGGTCTTGTCCATTCATTTCCTAAGAATAAAGCAAAAACGCCCGAAAAGCAAGGAGGTAACTTTCTCCTTCAAGAAAGAATGTATTCCAAAGTTTCTTCTGTGCATTTGTCCCACGAAAATTTTTTCAGTTGTTCTTCTCCTTTTGAAATAAGTTCTTTACGTAACGCTTCATCATTCCAGAGGGTCACCATTTTTTCAGCTATATTTTCGGTATCGGAAGCATCACAAGAAACCACAGCGTCACCGCCCACTTCTATGAGGCTCGAATTGTGTGCTGTGAGTACAGGAATCCCTGATGCGAAAGCCTCAAGGATTGGCAAACCAAATCCTTCGTACAGTGAAGGGAAGGCGAAAAATCGAGCCCCCTGATACAGTGCTCGCAAATTTTCGAAACTCACCGCTCCCGTCATAATAATGTCTTCTACGTAAGGACTCTTTTCACGCGCTTCAAAGATGGCATCCGCAAGCCAAGCTTTCTCCCCTGCCAGCACGAGTTTCATTTCAGGAACGATTTGTTTCGCGATATTGAAGGCTTCGATCAAGCGAACAAGGTTTTTTCTCGGCTGGAGAGCTCCTACATACAAGATGTAGTTTGCATGTTCTATATGATACTGCGCAAGCGTTTGTGAGAGCAGAAGAGGCGTACATCTCACACGAAAAAAAGTATCATCGAAGCCATGATAAATGACACGAATACGTTCAGAGGGTAACTTGGGGAAAAATTCGAGAAGATCTCTCTTCGTTGACTCTGAAACGGCAATCAGTTTATTTGCTCTACGCACCGCGATTTCCAAAAGAAGATTAAGTTTAAAAAGTTGCATTTTCGGAAATGTTTCTGGATAACGCTTGAATGCGAGATCGTGAATCGTTGCCGTTACCTCTGTTTTCTTCGCGACGAAAAATGGCGCAGCTTGAATAGGGAGAAAAAGTTTCTCAGGTGCTATATGGAAAATCTCCCACGCAAATCTCGTCTGCATCCACGCAAATGGGAAGAAACAGGCTTTGACAAAATAGTTCGGAAAGCTCGGAGGAGTGAGGTTCTTATTGAACACACTTTGATGGTACAAATGAAAATTCGTTTCGACATCAATCTTCCCAAAACGCTTGAGAATTTCCCTCAAATACACGCGCGTCCCATCGATACGGCTGTGATCGAGATCACTTACCTGAATGGCTACTTTGATATTTTGTTTCATTATTCTTTTTTTCTCAATTTCATAAGTTCTAACGGCTCTGCAAAGTGCATCGTTTCGCTCCCAACGACATATTCCTCGACAGTAACTCCTTTGGATTTGAAGTATTGCACCACACCATCTACAAGATTTTCTGGAGCACTCGCTCCCGCACTGAGACCAACGATTTTTTTTCCTACGAGCCACTCTTGGTTAATCTCGGAAATATCGTCAATAAGATGGGCTTCTGTTCCTATTTGCCTCGCTGTTTCCATCAAGCGTGTGGAGTTCGAAGAATTTTTCGATCCAATGATAAGAACGAGCTCTGTGACTTTGGCAAGGGACTTCACTGCTATCTGACGATTGGTCGTTGCAAAACAAATATCAGAAAGTGGCGGTTGAGTAATCTGAGGATATTTTTTTTGAAGCGCGCGAATCATTCCGGCTGTATCATCAATAGAAAGCGTGGTTTGCGTAAGATATACCATCTTTTCTGGATTACCAATACTGAGGTTCTCTACATCTGAAATACTCTCTACAAGAGGAATCTGTCCTGCTTTGGCTTCACCGAGAACACCGAGCCCCTCGATGTGTCCTTTGTGTCCAATATACACAATCGTATAACCATCTTTGAGGAAACGGTGTACCTCGAGATGCACCTTCGTTACCAGCGGACAAGTGGCGTCAATAAGGGTCAAACCGCGTTTTTTTGCTTCGATGTAGTGCTCTGGTACCGAGCCATGGGCCGAAAACACGACCACGGCCCCTTCGGGCACTTCTGCAAGCGTTTCTATTGTCACTACCCCCTTGGAAGAAAAATCCTCAACAATATGTTTGTTGTGTACAATTTCATGTTTAACATAGATAGGTGCACCAAAAAGGGCGAGTGTATCATCCACCGCCTTCACCGCTCTGGCCACCCCGGCACAAAATCCACGAGGCGAAACGAGAAGAAGTTTTTCCACTGTTTCCATAGATGTTTTCTCTCGCAGATAAAATTCCTACCCTTTGATTCGGGTACCAATAAATTTCTTGCCAGTAATATAGTTTGTTACATTAGCGAGGTCACCACCATTTAAGATAGCTACCTCTATATTTTCTTTCTCTGCCATTTCAGAAGCAATCGGATCAAAAGGAACATTCATACCAGGATTCCATTTATTACCAACAATGTGACGAAATTCTTTCCATGTCATCTGATCAAACGGCACAGCGTTAGCATGCACGCGAGGATCCTTGCTATACACACGTTCGATATTGGACAGGTTGATAATACGCGTCACATCCAAATATTTCCCAAGTACTACCGCATCAAAATCAGTGGAAAATCCAGGTCTCCATCCAGCTGCTACCAGTATCGATTCTGGCGCCCCATAGAAATCTTCGAGATCGTGTGGGTTCGTATTGATACGTGGATGAGCATATTCACGAAATATAGTACGTACCAAATGAGCGTTCATACGCGTGGCATGAATCCCTAGCCAATCACGGTCGTCATCAGTAATTTCTGTAACTTGTCCAGCAACATCGATATATCTCCGAGCAGTTTTTCCTCCGCCTGTCACAAGAATAAAACGATAGCCTTTTTTGATATGAGCAACAATAAACTTTTTGAATTTAGCTATAAAATCAGCATCAATACCTTCAGGAACAAGAAGTGACCCACCGAGAGAGATAATAATCCGTTCATTCTTAGAATAAGCTTTGAGCGTCATAGATTATCTTTTAAAAAATGAAGCGAGATCTTCGAAAGCTTTTTCCTCTGATTCTTTTTCGGTGCGTTTTTTCACCTCGGCTTTTCCTGATTCGACAGACCTCTTGCCTACTACTACTCGATAGGGAATACCCAGAAGATCACTCTCAGCAAACTTCTCGCCTGCTCGCATATCACGATCATCATAGAGTACTTCAATACCTGCTTTTGTGAGCATCTCATAGATTTCAGTCGCTTTCTCATCCGCTCCGAGGGAGAGGAGATGTACCTGAAACGGCGCTACACTTTCTGGCCATACAAGACCCAAATCATCTGAGAGTACTTCAGCAATCGTGCCCATCACTCTCGCAGGTCCGATGCCATAACTCCCCATAATCACTGGCAAAGATTCTCCTTTTTCATTTTTATACGTGAGTCCCAGCGGTACAGAAAATCTTGTACCAAGACTGAAAATATTTCCCACTTCAATAGATTTCTTCTCTACCAAATTTTCTCTCTTCAGTCCGAGATCGGCGAGCACTTCGTCATTCAACACTTCGGCATTGAGCGCTTGACCATTTGCTTCATCGACATAGATACTATCTTCACCGGCATCACTCACCGTCTGAAACTCTTCTGAATATTTACTAAACATTCCTCCAGAAGCAAATGTCGGATACGTCACTTCACCGAGTCCTACTCTCTTGAAGACAATTTTGTATGCTTCTTTGAGAGAGACATACAAAGCATCATGCTCTTCTTCTGTACGGGAAAATGAATACAGGTCTTTCATCAAAAATTCACGCATCCGCATAATACCTGATTTAGCACGCGTCTCATTGCGAAATTTTGTCTGAAAATGATAGGTGAGTGCTGGTAAATCACGATAAGAACTGATGTGCTGAGTCATCATACGAGTCATCGGTTCTTCGTGTGTCACAGCGAGCCCAAGATTTGTTCCATTTTTCAGTTTCGTTTTGAACCACACATCAACTTTCTCATCATCCCACCGGTCAGTCTTTTCCCAGAGCTCTTTATCCTGAAGTGATGAAAGGAGAACTTCTTGTCCGCCCACTTTGTTCATCTCCTCACGGATAATCTGAATAATATTATTCAGCACCCGAAGACCGAGTGGTAAGAAAGAATAGGCTCCTGCCATTTCCTTGTGAATAAAACCAGCCCGCAAAAGAAGCTGGGCGTTCTTGCTCACCTCATCTTTTGGAGCTTCTTTTTTGGTACGAACAAAAAGTGCTGATTGTCGCATAAGAATATTTTAAAATTGTACGGATATTTCTTGTTCTGCTCCCTTGCGCCATACGAGCATCTTCACACTCTCTCCTGTGTGGTAAGGAGTAAGAAGAAGAGGAAGCGGACTCGTCAGTGTCACAGATTTACCATCAACACTCTTGATAATATCCCCTGCTTCAAGACCTGCCTTCATAGCACTAGAACCTGCCAATATCGCTAAACCAGTTTTTCCTGACGGTGAATAGATGAGTGCTCCAGCATCCAGAGGAAGTTTCATTTGTAATGCAAGCGTCTTGGTAAGAGGCAAATAGTATGCGCCCAAGGTAACCCTCGTGTTCATTTCCCCTTTGATCATTCGGTCAAGAGATTCTCGAACGCTGTTAGCAGGAATAAGAAAAGAGAAAGAAATATTATCAATAAGAAGCGATCCCATAAGACCGATCATCTCTCCGTTATATCCTACAGCTGGGCCACCAATGAATTTTTCAGTAGCTACAAAATCTGTTTCTAGAATGCCTTCCATTTTTTCGGACGAGGCTACTGTTTTCCCTGAGAGATTGAAAGAATGATTAATATTGCTCAAGATACCGGTCGCAAGACGGTTCTGATATGGGAGAGATGACCCTCCGAGAGCAATAAGTTTCTTCCCGACGCGAGCATCATCTGAATTAGCGAAAGCAATTGATGGAGTATTCTTTGCATCGGTGAGACGGAGGAAAAAAATATTCGTCAAAGTATCATATCCAAGAAAATCAGCACTCTGTACGGTACCATCAAAAAGAATGACAGAATATTCAAACATTTCCTTGGTAAGAGGAGTACTACTGTAACTCACAATCAGTCCGTCATTGGTGACAAGTACACCTGTTTTAACAGGAAGAATACCGACGCTACCTTTCGCCAGAGGGCTCGTCGCCTGAAGTGTAGTCACAATATTCACGACTGCAGTCGCTGGTTGTGAAACGATTTTCTCTACCGTATCATCCTCTGCAACGATGATTTGTTCGGTTTTATTGATAATAGTAACGCGATCAGTTGCTTTCTTTAGGACGCTCCAGGTATTCAAGAGTGGAAGCGAGGCAATCTTAGGGAGATAGGCATTAAGCAAAATCGATCCCAAAGCACCAAAAAGAAGAATACTTAACACAAAAAGGAGTACAAAGAACGTTTTTTTCATAGAAACAACTAAATATGCCTGATGGCATCATAAATTAATAAGCAAGAGATACCCTTTTCTTCTCTCATCTCCCATTCTTTTTACCACGTTTTCTACTCTTTGTACACCCCAGAAATACATCAGACAAGTATACGCCACGGTGTACTCCAGAGGAGGATACCTATGAGTCCAAAGAAAAAAAGTGTTCTCCAAACCATTTTTCGAAGTGACAATACTTGATGGAAGATGTCGAAAGCGATATCCCAAATGAGAAAGAAAAATACCAGCGCCAATGCGCCAGCGGTCAAATATCCGAATGGCCAGAAACTCATCACCCACGCCATCTCCGCCATACACAATCCAAGGATGATGCTATACAGCAAAAGACGTTTTTTCTTCACCTCTTCTTTTTGAATACTCGAAAATGTTTTATAACTGGTAAAAGCAGTACCAAAAAAATAGAGTGTCATCAATCCCCAAAGTGGGAAAGAAAAATTGAGATAGAAACCAAACAGACTCGTGTAATAGAAAAACAAGGCTGACAGAGAAGCAGTATTCAGAAAAGCCTGTGCTGTTTTGTCTTTTGGGGAATGACGCAAGCGATACAAACCAAGGAGCGCAAAATAATACATACCAGCACACAGAAAAATGAACCACTGACGCTGACGAGGTGAATCAATAAAAGAAAGAAATGTTGGAGAGGCGAGAGAAAGAAGTCCGAGAAGAAGTACATCTATCGAACGTTTGGTAATTCTCTGACACGCCCAAAGTGAAATAATGAGGAGTGGAACAGTTGATAACAAATACCAATTCCATGTAGGAAAAAAAGGGTTCTGCACCACCACTTCGAGTCCAAGTGCAAAAATAAATGTCCAAAAGAGAATAGTGAAATGAAAAATCATAGAGACGAGACAAGCAGAAAAATAGAGAGAATACTGTTTTCTCTACTATAACACAATAGAATGGAATAGAAAAAAAGAGGCCCTCAAAAGCCCCTTCTTCTTTGCATTGTCCTCTGATAGGCACCTTTCTACTCATTTTCGTTCCTCTAATGTGAGTTTTACATCGCTCTCTTTTCCTTTGTGCCAAAGAGAAAAAGTCACTTCATCACCAATGACATATTCTGAAATTAGCAGAGTCAGAGGATGGTCTGCGTCAATTTTCTTCCCGTTCACACGGAGAATGATGTCATTTTCTACGATATTTGCTTTATCAGCAGGTGATCCAGGTATGACAGCAAAATCTGTCATCTTGGTACCACGGAGAACGAGTGCTCCATAGTTATACGGTAGATTGTTGGCTTTCTGTATCTCGTCATCGAGGAGTACATAGCGGACACCAATATACGGGACAGAAATTTTCCCTGTTTTTTTCACTTGATCAATGACTCTCTTTACTGAATCTATAGGCAAAGCAAAACCGACATTTTCTGCACCTCTTGCTACCGCAACATTGATACCGATTACTTCACCAGAGATATTAAATAAGGGACCGCCAGAATTTCCCGGATTGATAGCCGTATCAGTCTGAATGATATCTGTTAACTTTTCTTCCATACCAAAACCTGAGCCAGCTGATACATTCCTTTTCAAACCGGAAATGATTCCGCTCGTGACTGAATCTGAGAATTCTCCTAAGGCATTACCGATAGCAACAACTGTTTGTCCGACTTTGAGAGCACTCGAATCACCAAGCGTCAAGGCAGGAAAATCACTTCCTTCGATTTTCAAAACGGCAATATCATTATTGGGATCACGCGCGAGCACCTTGGCAGAATATTCTTTTCCCCCTTGCATAATGACAGTGTATTCGGCCTGCTCATCAGATACCACATGTTTATTTGTGACGATCATACCATCGTTTGAAACGAAGAATCCTGACCCACTTCCGATTTTCTGTTTCTCTTTTGTCGTTGTATCAGAATCCTGCTTCGGTACATCAAAAGGAGAAAAGAAGGGAAACCCACCAAAAAAATCCATGGAATTGTAACGCCTCATTTGCGAGATCTCTTTACTGATGACAATACTCACCACTCCCTGAGAATGCTTTTCTACTAGGTTCACAATACGATTATCATCAAGGAGAGGTTGGTCTGTAGTCGTTGATGGCGAGGATGGCAATTTTGTTTCTCCACCTTGAGAGAGAGACGTATTGTATTTCTCATAGAGTTTGATAACTGCAGGAGAAAAGAGTCCGCCTACAAAACCGGCAAGCAGAGCAAAGATAAAAAGGAATGCTTGATGCTTGTGGCGTGATTGCATCGGCACAGTATATGTTTGAACGTCTCCTCCTCCGTTATTTTCTTTTTGTTCCATAGGATATGTTATTAAAAATAAATTTATTTTTAAATAATAGAATGCTCTCTATATTTTTCCTTTAGAAGAAGAATGCTGGGTCACCACCTGGAGTTTCATAGAGCTTCTTCTCGAACTCTTTCATATCTTCATGAGTAAATTCTATGCGAGCTGATTCCTTGTCCCACGTATATTCTGGAACAAGAACCACTACTGACATTTTCTGCATCTGTTCTGAAAGATATTCTGCAAATGTCATCCGTTTGACGAAAATTTGTTTCAATAAGTACAGCGTTTTCGTATCTTCTTTCTTCTGTTCTTTCAGAAGCACAATATGAAATCCTAACCTACTTTCGATCACATCTCCAGTTGTTCCGACGGCTTGTTTCACGAGCGATGGTTGCAGTTCTGGCAAAATATCTGACAAAGCAAACCACTGACCTTCTTCATCCGTCTTATCATCAGAATATTTCTTCGCTACTTCAGAAAACGATGTGCCTGCACGAATTTCCTTCTGCGCTTCAAGAGCTTTCTCCCGAGCCTTTTCGATATCGGGTGTCGTGTTCTTTGTAAATGCTTTTTCAAGTTTTTCTTGGTACAAACCTGGTATGACAATCTTTTCTTCAAAATCAGCGAGTGTCCATCTATAAAGCCGATCAAGTTCTTGCTTCACTGTTTCTCTTGTTCCATATTCTTCGAGTTTACGAGCAACTGATTGTTTGGCTTCTTCTGAACCCACAAAGATACCCTGCGCTGATGCCAGTTTTTTTATAGCCAGGTCTTCAATCATTTTATTAAGGACTTCTTTTTCTCGTATCTTGAAACGTTTCTTTCCATCTTCTGTCGAAAAATCTACACGTAACCCTATTTTCGAAAAATCTTGTGTTTCATAAAAGCGTCTTACAGAAGCCATATTGGTAGCCAGCGAACGAAAAGTAATCACATTTGTATAATCCATCACAACAAGAGGATAGGGAAACGAACTTTTGAGACGGTTGGTAATATTTCCTGATCCCGGGAAAATATAAAGCAAGACAAGACTGGTAGTGAATAAGAAAACACAGAAAATAAGAATAGCAAAGACAAAAGTACTCATATGAATACGCTTCAAAATGTTTGTTTTCGCTTCTTTCATAATGAATATTCTCTCATATAAAAAATTAAAAAAAGAGTCGCCACCATTTCTTATAATGAGGGGTGTTATCCTCGTTTCCATTCACATCGCTTGTATGCGTCTCTAACTCGGAGTTATCGGTCTTTGCAGATTCTGGACGAGGAACAATCACAACCACATTTTCTCCTGATTTTCTCAGTCCCAGTTTCTGTTTCGCCTCTTGTTCACGAAAATTGTCGGACGAAAAATAGGTAATTTTTTCTGCTAACGTTTCATTCTCATGGCGAATGGTTTCTGCTTCAGACTGAAGTTTAGCTACTTCCTCTTCAATGCGATAATTTCTTTTTATCTGCTGAGAAGAAACCAATATCACCCAGACAGAAAAAAGAAAAACGATGCCAATAATAATTTTTACCCACCATCCATTTTTCATCATAGTTATCATTTTCTCATCTTACATTAAAGAAGAAAAAATGGAGCAACGAGAAAACCAATCATCGATATCACAACAAGCACAGACACCACAACCCAGATTTTATAGGCACGCTTGTGCCACTTTCGAAAACTCATACGCTATTATTTTATCAATTTTTTATAGGGCGTCAAGACGCTCTCTCATCACTTTTCCTCGCATCCTGTATCATAGCACGTACTTCTTTCAAATCCACCGATGGGCGATGACCAAGTGACTGAAATTTCTTGGCACCAATATGTTGCATCTGATGAAGTGACAGTGGTGTTTCTGAGGAAACATACGATTTGTGATACGATTCTTTCTTCTGCATTTGTATGGCCTGAGGAGCTACGACAGACTCTTCTTTCTTTTTCGTTTCTACTTCATTGCGTACCTTGGCCACAGAGCGCTGATAATCCCGGAGACAATCTTTGCAAAACGTAGGCCTCTTACCATCTGGCTGAAAAGGTACTTGTATATCCATACCGCAACTTACACACTGTGCTTCATATAATTTCTTCTCTTGAGGAACCTGCACAGTTTCTGGAAGCTCCTTCTTGGACGGTTCTGATATTTCATTCTGTTTTTCTTCTTTCTTGCCACTGAATGCTGGCCTTGATTTGAGTGGCTCGAGAGATTCGAGTGATACTGCAGGATCTCTCTTCGGTGCCAATGCAGGACGGAAAGAAGAAGGAGAAACGACTGGCTTTTTATCATCTGCTCTCCTCATCGGATGGCTCGCTATCGGCAGAGGTTTTTTCACTGGATCCGGAGCAGGACTTTGTGATTCAGCGATAGCCTGACGTTCTTCAGAGGTAAGCATTCCACTCCAACGCCTAATCTTTTCTTCTACTTCTTCACGACTGGATGAATAACGCTCTCTTGAACTCTGAATAATTTTCACTTCGTTTCCTGCGTCTTCGAGTTTGATCGGAGGAAGGGTCGTAGCACTGAATGCATCCCCCGCAATACCATCAATCATCAGTTTCAAATAAATCTGATATTTCGGAAGATTAATAATATCATTCATCATAAAAACTGGCTCGAATTCTTTCTCAAGAAACTCAGCATCCATCGCACCAACGCGGAACGAAACAATAGATCCTGCATTTCCAAAAATAGCATCACGAACGGTTTCTTCAATCTGAGTAACATACTGATTGGCAAGTACGAGATTGAGGTGATATTTACGAGCTTCAGAAAGAATGTTTGCAAATGATTCAGTAGCAAAGTTCTGAAATTCATCTACATACAGGTAGAAATCTTTACGCTCTTCTTCGGGTATATCGACACGACCCATCGCTGCCAATTGAATCTTAGTAATCATCATGGCACCAAGGAGTGCTCCGTTGTCTTCACCAATACGTCCTTTCGAAAGGTTGATAATGAGAATTTTCCGTTGATCCATCACTTCACGAATATTGAAAGACGAAACGGTCTGACCAACGATATTACGAATCAGAGAACTTGAGAGAAATTGCCCAACTTTGTTTTGGATTGGTGAAATAACTTCTTGGAGCACTCTGTCGTTCCACTGAGAGAACTCATCTACCCAAAAGCTCCGTACCACTGGGTCAGTGATCTTTTCTACTACCCGAGCACGATACGATTTGTCTACCAAAATACGTGTGACACCTAGGAGCGTACTCCCAGGATATTCGAGCAGTGCCAAAATAGCATTACGCAAAATATATTCAAGTCTTGGTCCCCAAGAATCTGCCCAAATTTTCTTAAACACACCCACCAGTCCTGATGCGACGAGATGACGGTATTCCGGATCAACTTTCTCCATCACATTGAACGCAATCGGAAAATCCTGATCAGATGGGTTGAGATAAATAACATCATTGATACGACTCGATGGTATCGCTTTGATAAGTTTTTCTGCAGTATCTCCGTGTGGATCGATGAACGCAATACCGTGCCCCTTTTGAATATCCTGGATGGCCAAATTCTCAAGCAAATTTGTCTTGCCCATACCCGTCTTCCCGATAACATACATATGTCTTCTTCGATCATCTGTCTTGATACCAAAGACTCTCTCCTGATTTCGGAAATTCGTTTTCGCAAAAAATGTTATTTCGTTTTGATTATGTGTTGCCATAAATATTACTCTTCAATAGGGAGATTAATGGGGGCGCCACCACGTTTCGATGAAACATGAGAAATATTCGGACTGGTGATTGACATATCTGGAATATGAAAAACCGTTGCCAATTCCTCAGTACTGAGAATAAACTTAGTGCTCGAAGGATCACCATCTCTCGTAATATACCGCCTAAATACACGGCGTTGTCTATATCTCAAGCGATCGTCCTTAAAAAGATAGTTTGCATATGTTTTCGTATTATCATCTGGTCTAAAACCATTTAAGTTAAAATCATTGAACTGTTTCAAAGCTCCGATAAATGCTGAAACACCATTAGCCTTATTGAACGCTTCCCTTCTTCCTACATAGACATGACGCATACGGGTACGAAACATTTGTTTGCCCATATTGGATTCTAGGGCTTTCAATTTTTCTTTCTCGCCTGGAGTCAAACGAAACTCTACTGGCGATTCATCTTTGGATGCTCCTTCACCTGAAGCAGTAAAAGCAAATTCACGTCCAGATATACCACGACCGACGTTCATAACAATATCTCGGAAAAAAGTAAAAATACCCCCAAGGAGACCTAGTTTCGGTTTCTCTTCTTTTCCTAAAAATTTATCAATCGTTTTTTGGAGAACTTTTTGGGTATTCGCATGAAGTGGCGTGATGATGTATTGAAGCCAGATGTGTTGACCAGGACCAATCTTCGACATCGTTTCGATGAGTCCGGAGAGAGGATCAATCATCTTACCTGTGACTGTTTCCTCAAAATACTTGTACGTCTTTATTGGATATAAATCATCAGCAGAGAGCAGGAAATCCGTCCCCCACAAATCCCAATCTTTATTCGGAATCGTCTTGGGGACGAGATTAACATAGTCCTCTGCTTCTATAATTTCGACATTCGGATACTGCGCATAGAAAGCAGATTCTACCAAATCACGAAATTGTTTGGGCGTACGCACATACATATGCACTTGCCCTTCGATACTTGCGATCTCAAGAGAAAATGATGGTACAAAAACACCTTTGATCCACTGTTCAGAAATACTCGGAGTAGAATGGATACCAGCAAGGACAGCATAAATCGATTCCATCAAAACAGGACTTTTCTCAGAATCACGTGGTGGGATAATCTCAAGTAATATTTTTTTTATACTTGACGCGTATTGATTCTGCACGTGTTGCTCCCAGAAAATTTTAAAAACAAGAAAGAGAATCGGTGGAAACAAAATAAACCACACATCCATTAAAGAACCAAGTGCATGAAAAATACTTGAAAAAGTTTGTGAAAAACTAAAAAAAAGAGTGTTCATTAGTGTGAGGTACGTTGACCCCCTATTAGGTGACGAAAAAACAAGAATAATACAAAATATATTTTTACATATTCTCTAGTACATTTCCATTCTAGCATACTCGTCGCAAAGAGAGAAATGAAAAGTACATTATTTCTTCACAGTATATACATCTTTCCCAACACGCTGAAAAAAGCTATTCAAATTGATGATCACTGTTGATTTTTTCACTTGACGGATTTTCAGAATCTGACTGAGTATTTCTTCACGAGAAAGAGGTTTGTCTGATTTACGAAGAATTTCATCCAATACTTCTCTTACTGTCCCCTTCTTGTATCCCCATTCAGCCAGAGCATATGTACCACGACCCACCAGAATGAAACGATTGTCTTTGATGAGTTCGTTGTGTACAGTCTGAGGATGACTTTGCGTTTTCTTCGTACTCTTGAGGCCGTAACTATCGATAAGCGATGCAATTTCTCTAAAATGTAGCAGTTTCCCAGTAGTTTTGAGCACGAGATATGCCTTCTCTCTTGTACCACGAGGTTTAATATCGCTCCACTGTGATAATCCCCATTTACCGAATACGTTTTGTTTCACTTCTTTTGATACTGCAAGAAAGTGAACCATCGTCTGCTCATCTACCGTTTCATTCTTCAATTGAAATTGCAAAAAAAGCTCTGATGAAGACAGTGCCTGATTACCTGTTTTCAGTATTCTGATAGCTTCATTCTTCACCTTCTCCCACAATTGAAAGGAAAAATCTTTAAGAATATAAGACTTCTCACATTCTTTCGTCGCTTTCGTCTCCTTCACAGATGACAAGCATTCGATGAAAACCAGCAGTGCTCCACGTTCTTTTGTGTCTTCAGGAGCCAGCATATCGAGAAGTACCTCTGTGCGAACAATACCCCCTTTTTCTTCCAGCGCAGAGACGATACGTTTCGCTGCTTCTTTGAAAAGAGGATGCTCTCGCTCCTCAGCAAGAAAACCGAGTGCGCTCATAATAATCTGACGAACACGTTCCCTGGTCACTGCGTACGTCTGACCAATTTCTTCGAGAGTCTCTGCAGACTTCCCTAGTAAACCAAAACGCGCAGACAAGATGTTCCGCGAACGCACTGGTATCTTCTTCAAAAACTGCTCCAAAGTGAAAACAAAAAATGATGACTTATCAATCTTTATAATTTCTGGAGAAGGGGTTTTCTTCTTATTCTGAATCATAAAAAATGTCTCTGGATTATTTCTCTCTCTTCGTTCCCTGCACTTCCTTGAGGATATTTATATTACCGCATATTATTACTTTTTGTCAACCCCAAAAACCTACATTCTACCCACAACTGCAACATCATGGTAAAAAAGACACCTCCTACGATACAATAGATAATGTACCACCATTATCATTAATCGATACAGAGATGTCTTGTAAACATATTACCGCATCCCAAA
>Ga0210025_1001165_pt1 | contig 29550 bp, 27 predicted proteins | sample CryGeyme20150102_FD_183989 | JGI IMG/M metagenome (GOLD analysis project Ga0210025, IMG submission 183989) | Groundwater microbial communities from Crystal Geyser aquifers in Utah, USA - Crystal Geyser metaG 2015-0102 (SPAdes) (version 2) | ecosystem: Environmental > Aquatic > Deep subsurface >... | reverse complement strand
GACTCATGGTTCCCCTGTCAATTTTTCAGGTATTTTGTATAATGCCGAATTTTATGGCGTTGATAAAGAAACAGGACGTCTAAATATGGACGAAATCCGTGATAAAGCCTTAAAGATTCGCCCCAAAATGATTTCTATTGGAGCATCTGCTTACACGGGTGATTTTGATTACGCAGCTTTCCGATCAATTGCTGATGAAGTTGGAGCATTTTTATGGATGGATATGGCGCATACCGCAGGTCTTATTGCAACAAAATTATTAAACGATCCAATGCCTCATTGCCATGTAGTAACAACTACAACACATAAAACTTTAAGAGGTCCAAGAGGTGGAATGGTATTAGTTGGAAGAGATACTGAAAATACCTTAGGAAAAGTTGCACCTAAATCAGGTAGATTAAAAAACTGGAGTGAATTATTAGATTCTGCTGTTTTCCCAGGTTCAATTGGTGGGCCATTAATGCACGTAATTGCTGCAAAAGCTGTTGCTTTTGGTGAAGCTCTTCACCCAAGTTTCAAAGATTATCAGATTCAGGTTTTAAAAAATATGCAAGCTATGGCTATTCGATTAAAAGAATTAGGCTATAAATTAGTTTCAGATGGAACGGTAAATCATTTAATTTTAGTTGATTTACGCTCAAAAGGTTTAAATGGTAAGTTCGCTGAAGAAATCTTGGAAAAAGCTCAAATTACAGTAAATAAAAATATGGTTCCATTCGATACTGAATCGCCATTTGTAACTTCTGGAATTCGAATCGGATCGCCTGCAATGACAACACGAGGTTTAAAAGAAGCGGAATTTACACGAATTGCAGAATTGATTGATCTAACGTTATCAAATCCTACAAATGAAGATATTCTTTATAAAGTGGGAAGTGAAGTAAACGAAATATGTACTAAATACCCATTGTATAATTTCGTAACTGTTTAAAGCACCATTCTAATCTAGAAATAAGATTTAAACGTTCAGTATTGATACATAAAAGTTCAAACTGAACGTTTTTTTTAGAACATTGAATTCAATTTATTAAAATGAAAAGAGCAATAATGGGCTCAGAACCACCTGTAGCAAAAGCCCCAAAACAAGATCCTCAAGCTGAGATGAGTTTTATAGATCATCTTGAGGAATTACGTATGAGAATTCTTAAAGGCTTAATTGGGATTGCTTTAGGAGTCATTATTGCATTTATATTTAGTGATTTCATCATTAAAAACATATTATTAGGCCCCGTAAGTAAAGACTTTATCGTTTATAAATGGCTAGGAATAGACGCCATGGATATTACATTACAAAGCAGGAAGTTACCGGGTCAGTTTTTTACCTTCTGGGGAACGTTATTTATGGTTGGAATAATAATGGGTGCTCCACTTTTCTTTCATCAAATATGGAAATTTGTGACACCTGCCTTAGAATCTACAGAAAAGCATAAAACCCAATTTGTAGTATTTTTTATCAGTTTTTTATTTTTGGTAGGAGTTTCATTTGGGTATTTTATTCTAACGCCTTTTGCTCTACAATTTTTCACACATTTTCAAATATCTGAATTAGTACGAAACGATTTTGATATTAATGAGTATTTTTCATCGCTAACGATGTGGGTTTTATCAACAGGGATCATATTTCAATTACCTATGGTTTCGTATTTTCTATCACGAATTGGATTGTTAACTCCTGAATTTATGCGTTCATATCGCAGACATGCGATTGTGATATTTTTCATTTTAGGAGCATTTCTAACTCCACCTGATCCGATTTCTCAAGTAATGGTAGCTGTGCCACTTATTCTTCTCTATGAAATAAGTATTGGTATTAGTGGTTATGCCAACAAGAAAAGAAATAAAGAAATTTGGGGGAAATCAGAAAGTCCAATCGAGCCAAAGTAATTTTGTTTTGAGTCAACGCTGAAAAATCGATTTTTTGCGGTTAGTTGCCATACAAAAACCTGATCATTTACTTCATATTTTCTTGAAAACTACTTTCGGGTAAGTTCATATTCTAAATGAGATTATCATGAACAATAGGCAAAGTGGTATTGATTTGAGCGAGTTTTAGAGATTTCCCCTGAACGCTCTTCAGTTTGTTTAAAAACTCAACGATGGATACTATTAAATTGACCAAATGAGTTTTCAAACAAAACCTAAAACATTTTAGTTAGATTAGAAAAAAAGAGGGATGAATCTATCAATAAATAATGAAATCCAAACAACAGGTAAATAGATTAATGATGCAAACATTAATTTTCTAGCCGATAAATTTTGTTTTTCAGATAAATGCTTCCAAGCATATACGGTAAAAATTATTGCAGCAAAAGTAGAAGCTATTAGAAAAGTTAAACCCGCAATTGATAAGAAATAAATTGCAAATGAAATTGGAATGAGTAGTAAAGCACTTATTAGAGAAGTATAAGATGAAAGTGAACCATTTCTATCATTTTTAGGGAGCATTACAAAACCAGCTTTAGTATAATCTTCATTACATAACCATGCAATTGCAATCACATGCGGAATTTGCCATAAAAATACTATACCAAATAATAACCACATTCCAATGTCATTCAGTGAGCCTGTAGCTGCAACCCAGCCACCAACAGGAGGAAGAGCACCTGGAATTGAGCCAATAAAAACATTAAGGAATGATTTTCTTTTGAGAGGAGTGTAAAATCCTAAATACAGAATAGAAGTTAATGTACTCACTGCCGCTGCTAGAGGATTTACATTTAAGGTTAAATAAGCAACACCTAATAAAATTAAACCCGATGAAAACAAGAATGCGTTAATTGCAGTAATTTTATGAGTCGGTAAAGGTCGCTTGCTTGTCCTGTTCATCAACTTGTCTAAATCACGTTCAACGTATTGATTATAAGCTGAAGTTCCAGATGCAGTTAAAAAAGTCCCAAATGCGACGTGAAGAAAAGTAATCCAGTTAAAACCAATTGATAAAGAACCCATAAAAAAACCTATCATCATACTAATTAAAACCATTAATGTGATGCCAGGCTTGGTCAGTTCAAAGTATGTTCTGACAATTCCTGTAAAAGAATTATATTCTAAAGTATTTGTTTGTTGACTCATTCTCTAATTGATTTGGATGGCTGACAAATTTACTAAAAATCAGTATTTATGTCTAATTAATTAATGTAAATCAAAGAATTCAAAAGCAGAGATAATTATTTATTTAGTTAGCAGAAATCGGCATTAACTACAATTTTATTGAAAATATTATGAATCTCTTTTCAGAGTAAAAGGATTAAGGGTAGGATTTCAAGATTGGTTAAAATGTCTTGGGATGGGTTTCTCCAGCAACGGTGTCAAAACTCCAAGTTATATTTGATAATGTTTTATTTAATCCCTTTTTCACATGAATTGAGTCAAAACAAGTTGATTGAAATAGCAAGAATAAAATTATTGATAAAAACAATCTTTTATGCCATTCTACAAATAGACCAAAGCTTCTTAAAGAAGTCAATTTTAAAATAATGATTAAATAAAAAAGGCTGCCAGTAAACTGACAGCCTTTTTAAAACTCTATTTTCTATTTGAATTAGAAACCAGGAATTACTTCAACTCTAAACATTGTATCGAGCATTGTAAAACCAACTAGAATGAGTAGAAAAAGAATAGAGAATCCAAATGATAATAAATTGAACTTACTATCATTTTTCATATTCATAAAGTACATCACAACTAGGTAAGCTTTAACAACTGCAATTGAAATAGCAACTACAATGTTAAATGGTGATGGGATATGAATCATTGCTACTGAAACAGTCAATATGGTTAATACACCAAGTGCTAAAGCTGTTCCTATTAAAACTTTTAGTGATAAGTTATGATGTCCGCTCATAATTTCCTTTATTAATCAATTAAATACAATAATGGGAATAGAAATATCCAAATGATATCTACAACGTGCCAGTATAGACCAACTATCTCGATTGGAGTATAATAAGAACTATCAAAAGCTTTTTTCTGATTTTTTATAACTAACCAACACATCAGACCTACTCCAATTATTACGTGAATCCCGTGTAATCCTGTCATCATATAATAAATCGAGAAAAATTGAGGGGCTTTCACATGGTCAATTCCAGTAAAGGTATAATAAGCTCCAGGGAATATACCTAAGTGAAATTTGTGAGTATATTCAAAGTATTTGATGATCATAAAAACAATCGCACAAATAATAGTAATAGCTAAAAAAAGTGTTGTTTTTTTTCTGTCATTATGTTGGGCTGACCAAATACTTAAGGCCATAGTTAGAGAACTTAATATTAGAACACCAGTATTAATTGCTCCCATTGTTGTATCCAACTGTGATGAAGCCATTATATATAATTCGGGATACCATGCTCTGTAAATGATATAAGCGGCAAATAAACCACCGAAGAAAAGAATTTCTGTTACCAGAAAAATCCACATTCCCATTTTAGAAGCATCGAACTGTTGTTCAGAGTCAACAAAATGATGTGCTAGGTTAGAATTTGAGCTGTGAGCCATTCGTGTAAGATATTTAGATTAAGCGTTTACAGAGTGTTTATTATCATGCTGATCAGAATGATGGTCGTGTACATGAGAGTCACTTCCCTCAATTCCGTACTCGAATTCAGCAATTGGTTTATGAAAATCATAAGGACCGTGAATTACAACAGGTGTGTATTCAAAATTTTCCATAACAGGAGGTGTTTGAGTAATCCACTCAAGTGAACGACCACCCCATGGGTTTTTTGGAGCAATAACACCTTTTTTACCTAATGAATGCAAGAGATAAAATAGCATAATTGAAAAGCCTAGACCTAAAACCCAAGATCCAACAGTTGAAAATTGATGTAAACTTTGAAATTGGTCAATGTAGTTATAATAACGTCTTGGCATTCCTTTAGCACCCAAAATAAATTGAGTGAAAAATGTCATATTGAATCCAATAAAGATTAATAAAGCTGAAAGGTTGGCTAATTTTTCATTATACATTCTTCCTGTCATTTTAGGCCACCATAAGTGAATTCCGCCTAAAAATGCAACAAGCATTCCACCCATCATTACATAATGGAAGTGAGCGACAACATAATAAGTGTCATGTAAATGCACATCTACAGATAGAGTTCCAAGCATAACACCTGTAAATCCACCTATTGTAAATAAGAATAAGAACATTAAGGCATACCACATTGGAGTGCGTAGGCTTATTGATCCTTTATACATAGTAGCAACCCAGTTGAATATTTTTATACCTGTAGGAATACCAACAAAAAATGTAATTAATGAGAATACAACTGATGATAGAGTTGACTGTCCAGAAACAAACATGTGGTGCCCCCAAACAAGAAATCCCATCAGAGCAATTGCCATAGATGATAATGCTATAAACCAGTATCCAAAAACTCTACGTTTTGAAAATATTCCTATAATTTCAGAGATAACACCAAAACCAGGCAAAATCATAATATAAACAGCAGGGTGGGAGTAAAACCAAAAGAAATGCTGATAAAGAACAGGATCGCCACCTAAAGTTGGGTCAAAAATTCCAATTTTTAAAGTTCTCTCCATTATTAATAACAACAATGTAATTGCTAGTACTGGAGTTGCTAAAATCTGAATAACAGATGTTGCATAGATTGACCAAAGAAATAGTGGTAGTTTACCCCATGTCAAACCAGGAACTCTTAATTTATGAATGGTTACGATAAAATTAAGGCCTGTAAGAATGGAGCTAAATCCTAGAACAAAGACTCCAAAAGTCATAGAAACTACAGAAGCACTTGTTTGTGCGCTATATGGCGTATAAAAAGTCCATCCTGTATCTACAGCTCCAGTTACGATACTATATAATGAGAAAAATGCGCCAGTTAAATAGATATAAAAACTTAATAAGTTAAGTCTAGGAAATGCAACATCTTTAGCACCGACCATAATTGGTAAGAAAAAATTTCCCAAAGCTGCTGGCACAGACGGTACAAGAACCAAGAATATCATGATAGCGCCATGAAGTGTAAATACTTGGTTGTAAGCATCTGCATCTAAGAAAGTTTTCGCAGGTGTCCATAACTCCAAACGAAGTAATAAGGCAAGCAAACCTCCTATAAAAAAGAAGAATGCAATAGAGCCTAAGTACATTAATCCAATTTTTTTATGGTCAATTGTTGTTAACCAAGCTTTAATTCCTTTTTCTGCCTGGGCAAAATTTACTTCAGGATGATCTGGACTAGTAAAGCGTTTAATTTTTAGTCCAATATTAGGGCTAGTTGTTGTGTTATCCATTTAATTATTTTAACTCTTTAATAAATTCAATAATTGCATCAATATCGTCATTACTCAATATACCTTGATAGGTAGGCATAACAGGTGCATAACCTGCAACAACTTGAGCATTAGGATTCAAGATAGAATTTTTTAAGTAGTTTTCATCAACTACTGCGGAAGTTCCATCTGCAAAAGTATGTGTTGATCCAAAAGCGCCTTTGTAACTAGGACCTACAAGTTTAGTTCCATCAATTGAATGACAGGTTTGGCAACCAGATTTTGAATACAATTGTTTACCGTACTCAGCAAGAGGCATATCAGATGGTCTTCCACCACTTTCTTTAAGCCATTGGTCAAATTCTTCACCTGTATGAACAATTACTTTAGCCATCATATCTGAGTGACTTGTCCCACAATATTCAGTACAAAAAACAGTAGATTCTCCTGGTTCAAGAGCTTCAAACCATAAACTTGTATAGCGTCCTGGAATCACATCGTGTTTAACCCTATAATCTGGGATAAAAAAAGAATGTAAAACATCTCTTGATTGCATAACTAATTTTACAGGACGCCCAGCAGGAACATGTAATTCATTTGGTGATGTATTTCCATTGGCATATTTAAATGTCCAATTCCATTTTTGGCCAATTACTTGAATTTCGTACGCATCATCTGGAGCTGAACCTATTTTGATATAATCAGTAAATCCTCTGTAGAAAACGTAAACAACAAGAAACACTGGGATAATAGACCAAACAATTTCTAATGCTGTATTGTGATCATTAAGTGATGTTACATCATCATCTGATTTGCGTTTGTATTTTATTATCAAATAGATAACGACTGCCATTATAGCAACGAGAATAAGTAAACTAGTTCCCGTGATGAAATTGAATAATGCATCAACTTCACCGGCAATAGTAGATTTTGCAGGGGGCAAAAAGATGCTTCCTAATTTATCCATGTGGTGTTTTTATGATTTAGATTTTGTAGATGTATATTTCTCTTTGAACCATAAAACTCCAAGAAAGAGTCCTAGGCATATCATTATAATTACTCCACCTAACTTCATTATGTTAAGTGCAACCGGAACATATGAGTTTAAATCCGGATCGTATGAATAACAATAAAGAATTAATTTATCTGTAGTTGTACCAATTTTACCTTCTACAGCTTCACTTAATGCTTTCTTAAGCTGAATACTTTCATATTCAATGCCATAAAGATATCTGGTAATTTTACCATCTGGACTCAAAACTACAATTCCAGCTGGGTGATTAAATTGATTTATGCGTTCATCATAAAAGTATCTAAATCCAAAACTATCAGTTAACTTTTTAATAGCTTTTTCATTACCTGTTAAAAAATACCATCCATTTTCAGCGCTTTTTCGATTCAAAGAATCAAGATAACCGAGTTTGTTACTTTTAGCTAAATCATGTTTTTCATTTGGATTTATGCTAAATGTAATGATGTTGTATTCTATTCCAGGGCTCCAATCTAATGTAGATATACTTTTCAATAGACCATTTAAGACAAGTCCGCACAGCATTGGACATTCATAATAAACAGGATTTAAAATAATCGGTTTATCATTATTAAATAGATCTTTAATTTTTATTGAATCACCATTGCTAATTGCAAAGTAATCATCTGAAAAGATGTATTTACCAAGATGTTCATCAAAGCCAATAGCATCTAAATTATTCTGAACTAATTTATTAGCAACAGGTTGTGCAAAACTTGAATCAAATGAAAGTACAGTAAGACAAAGAACGCAAAGAAATAAAAAAAAGTGAAATTGTTTATTTTGAGTAGGCATCTATTGTTAATTGCATAGCTTTTTCAATAGGTAAGTGATAGACCATTTTGGTATCATCTACTATACCATAAGATGAAAGTCTTTCATTAACAGCTTTTTTTGATTCTGTTAATATTTCATAAGTTGTGCTAATAGCCTGAGATTCCGCTGTTTTGAATGTTTGATAAGTATATAATTCAAAACCTATAAAGATTAAGCCTAAAACAAATATTACTGTAATCACTGTCCATTTAAACAAATTAGCGACATTTACGCGATCGTGTTCAGCGCCAAATCCAACTGCTTCATTAAACTGAGCATTAGGTTCTTGTAACGGATTACTATGTTGTGTTGACATCAGAGTACTGATTAGAAGTTGTTATTAGTGTTGGTTTAATGAATCTGCTAAAAATGGATCATTTTTAGGAATCATACTTGATGATTTGAATCGTTGGAAGAATAAAGCTAAAAATAGTGTTGCTAATCCTACTAAAGTAGTTATGTCTAAAACACTAAAATGCAAATGATGATTATGAGTCGGCATTACAATCCAATACAATTCAACGGCATGTATAAACAAAATCCAAATGGATACGAATTTTAAAATGCCTTTATTGGTTTTGTTATTCTTGCGAAGTAATAAAGCAAATGGTACTAAAAATCTACCCAATAAAAGAGTAATGAATAAGTAAATATATCCGCCATCAACTCTATGTTCAAACCATAAAGTCTCTTCAGGAATATTCGCATAATAGATCAACATGAACTGACAGAATGCTATATATGCGTAGAATACTGTAAATCCAAAGAAGAGTTTTCCCATACTTTCAATATGAGATTGACCAATTGTATGTGTAAGTAATCCTTTTGAATGCAAATAAAAGGTAATCAAAATCATTACGGGGAATAAAACTTGAAAACTCATCGCAAAAAAGTAAACACCAAACATGGTTGAAAACCAATGTGGATCAAGAGACATAAGCCAATCAAAAGAAGCAAACGCTATACTGAACCCAAGAATTGGAATCATTGGTCCACTAAGTCTTCTTAGACCAGTTTGAATTCCCCAATCAGCTGTGTTATCCATTTCAACAGATTTTTTATATAAACGGAATCCAATAAATCCCCATAGCAAGAAATAAACAACATTTCTACCTATGAAAAATGGAATATTCAGATAAGCTTCTTTTGCTTGTAAAAGTTTATCAGCTTCAACAACCTCAGTATGTGTCCAATGGTAAAGGTAGCCCATTCCAATTGCAATGGGTATAAAGCAAAGAGCAAGAACCCACAAGTTTGCAGCAATAGCCTCAGGAATTCTTCTAATTACAACACTCCATTTAGAACGTGTAACATGTTGAATAACTAAGAATGCCAATGCACCAAGACCAATACTTGCAATGTATGCAAATGCGGTTAACCATGAGAAAAAGAATTGAGCTTTATCCTCAATTACAAAATAACCAATAATACTTGCTAGTATAGAAGCTATTGAAATTGAATAAAGTCCCTGAACAAGTTTTGTTTCTTTAGGAAACTCTAGTGAATCGTGTAAATGATCGTTTTTCATTTATAATACCTGTTTTATAAACTGTTATTTTACCGTTTTTATGTACTCAACCAGAGCTTTAACTTCAACTTCTGTAAGTAAATCATTAAAGTTGGGCATAGCCGGTATGTAATCTTTTACAATTTTTGCATTAGAATTTTTGATTGACTCAGTTAAATAAGCCTCATCAGCAATTCCTGAAGTTCCATCTGTAAATTCTACTTTTCTACCAAATGAGTTTTTTATTGAAGGGCCAATTATTTTTGAACCATCAAGGGAATGACATGTCGAACATGTTTTTGATGTAAATAATTCTTTTCCCTTTGTCACTAATTCTTCAACAGATATGGAAGCAAGTGCTTTTGCCTGAGCTTCTTTTTCTTTTTTAGCTAGTTCTTCTTTTGCAAGGTGAGCTGTTTTTTCAGCATCAGTAAGTTCATAGCCTTGTAAATCTTTTTCACTTGCATTCTGACTTTTTTGTAGAGCTCTAATATATGCTACAATTGCCCATCTATCACTGTCTTTAGGTATTTGAGATTTATAGCCTAACATACTTCTAATGCCATTTGTAGCCACATTATAAAGATAACCATCTTCAATATTACGAAGTCTGTCATCATGATAGTTAGGAGGAGGAACTAATCCAAAAGAAACAATCATTCCTTTGCCATCGCCTAAACCACCATGACAAGGAGTACAATAAATGTTAAATTGATTTTGCCCTCTTTCAATGAAAGCTTTGTCAACTTTTGCTGGAATAACTTTTACAAATTGTCCGTTTGACTCAATACCTTCATGTACTCTGGTATCTGCATTTAAAAATCCTCTTGCAACAGTTCCTGTAACTGGAGTTCTCATTCCTCTACCATCTTTAAAAAATGGGTTAGGTTCCTGAGCTTCAAACTGCTCACCAAAATCCATGTTTTGGTTAGGGTGAATTGGTGCCTTTTTACTAGGCGTACCACGACAGGCTGAAAAAATTATAGCAGCCAAAAACAGTTTGATGAATATGGATGTATTTGGTTTGTTCATGTTCAACACAGATCAGTCGTTATCGTAAATTTTTTCAATATGTACAGCACCACATTCGGTGAGTATTTTTTGTGCTTTATCTTCAGCAAACAAAGTATCCTCTGATTCAATACATAAGAAAAATTTGTCATCAGTAGCACGAAGAAATTTTTCACTGTTAAATAAAGGGTGATGATGTCTTGGAAGACCATTCAAAAAGAACATTCCAAATACAGCACCAAAAGCAGATAATAATACAGTAAGCTCAAAAGTTACTGGTACAAATGCTGGCCAGTTTAAAAAAGGCTTACCAGAAATATTCACTTGATAATCAAAGTGAGCCATGAAAGTTATCATAGCTAAAGCACCAGTGAAACCTAGTAAACCATGGACTAAAACAATCCAGCCTAATTTTGATGGTTTTAATCCCATCGCATCATCCATTCCATGTATAGGGAAAGGACTGTAAGTGTCAAATTTTTGATATCCTGCATCACGAACTTTCTCTGCAGCTTTTATAAGTGCAGCAGGGTGTTCATACTCAGCCAATAATCCAAATAATGTATTTGCCATTTTAATTATTTTCAGTGTTTAACAGTCTCGGTTACTTCATGATTGCTTCCATCATGATGATCATCATAATAATGAGGGTTTGCTTGAGGCAATATCATTTTAATCTCAGCAATAGCAACCATTGGCATAAATCTTAAGAAGAGTAAGAAAAAGGTAAAGAATAAACCAAATGTTCCTATATAAGTACTCATGTCAAAAATAGTAGGGGAATAATAATCCCAAGCAGAAGGAAGATAATCGTTAGCTAATGAAGTAACAGTAATTACAAAACGCTCAAACCACATTCCAATATTAACAACAATAGAAAGTATAAAAGTAAGTGTAACATTTCTTCTGAATTTTTTTACCCAGAATAGCTGTGGAGATATTACGTTACATGTCATCATTGTCCAATAAGCCCATGCATATGAACCTGTTGCTCTATTAATAAAAGCAAATTTTTCATATTCAACACCGCCATACCAAGCAATAAAGAACTCCATGATATATGCAAATCCAACCATTGAACCAGTAGACATTAGAACTAAATTCATCTTTTCGATGTGATCGTCTGTCATTATATCGGATAATCCATAGATTTTTCTAGCAATAATCATTAAAGTTAATACCATTGCAAATCCTGAAAAAACAGCTCCTGCAACGAAATATGGAGGGAAAATTGTAGTGTGCCAACCAGGAACAATAGAAACCGCAAAGTCAAACGATACAATCGTGTGTACTGAAAGTACAAGTGGTGTGGCAAGACCTGCTAAGATCATATAGGCTTTTTCATAGTTTTGCCATTGTTTATTAGCGCCTCTCCAACCTAGAGCAAAAACACCATAAATCATACGACCAATTTTACTTTTTACTCGATCTCTAAGTGTTGCAAAATCAGGAACTAATCCAACGAACCAAAACAATAATGATACCGTGAAATACGTACTTACTGCAAAAACATCCCACAATAAAGGAGAGTTAAAGTTCGGCCACATTCCCATTTGATTAGGAATAGGGAACATATAGTAAGCAACCCAAATACGTCCGACGTGAATACCAGGGAATACTAAAGCACAAATAACAGCAAAAATCGTCATTGCCTCAGCAAAACGGTTAATAGCTGTTCTCCAATCTTGTCTGAAAAGAAAAAGGATAGCTGATATTAATGTTCCAGCATGTCCAATACCAACCCACCATACGAAGTTGATAATTGCCCAGCCCCAACCGACAGGGTTATTTAAACCCCAGATACCGGTTCCTTCCCAGACTAAATAACCTATTGAGCCTAATAGGACAAAAAGCAGAATGTTTGAAATTCCAAAAGCGATATACCAACCAATGGGAGTAGGTTTCTCGACTATATCGCTAATTAATGCCGTAATGCTAGAGAAATTATGATTCCCTTTAACAAGTGGCTGTTCAGGTACGAATGCGTTATTGCTCATTTGTTCAAGCTTTTCAGATTTATATTAAGCGGTTACTGTTGAGGTAAGCTTATTGGTGATTTTAGCCAAATAAGAAGTTCTCGGACGTGTATTTAATTCATCTAATAAACGATAATTACGTTCATTAGCTTTCATTTTGGCAACTTTGCTAGATGCATCATTGATATCTCCAAAATAAATTGCATCAGCAGGACATGCTTGTTGACACGCTGTAACTACAGCACCATCAGCTGGTTTTACTGAATAACCAGTTTCATTTTTGGTCTGTATTTTTACACGGTTGATACGTTGTACACAATAACTACATTTCTCCATGACTCCACGGAAACGAATAGTTACATCTGGGTTCATTGCCATTTGAACAACTTCAGGATCATCACCTGTTGTAAGATATTCTTTGGTGTAGTTAAAGAAATTGAATCTTCTAACTTTGTAAGGACAGTTATTCGCACAATAGCGAGTTCCAATACAACGATTGTAAGTCATTTGGTTTAAGCCATCATCACTATGTGATGTAGCAGCAACTGGACAAACTTGTTCACAAGGAGCTAATTCACAGTGCATACAAGGTAGAGGTTGGAAAACAACGCCAGGATTTGATTCTTCGCCAGTAAAGTAACGATCAACACGAATCCAATGCATTTCACGACCACGACTAACTTCTTTTTTCCCAATTACAGGAATATTATTTTCAGCCTGACAAGCTATTGTACAAACACCACAGCCAGTACAGGATGTTAAATCAATTGCCATTCCCCACTGAGGTTCATAATCAGGGAATGTTTGTTCTGTAAATAGTGGATCGGCAAACATTTTTCCAGGTTTAATTCCTGGTGTTTTTACCATGTCTGGTGCAAAAGTCGGTTTTGCTTTGTACTCATCAATATTGGCGTATCGAACTATTGCTCTACCTTCCATTGAATGATGATCTTGTACACAAGCAATTTTATAAGTTTCACCAGTTGCAGTAATAGTTACATTTGATATAACGTTTGCAGAAGTGCTTGATCTTAAAGGTTTAACATCAAAGCCAACAACTTCAAAATCACTAAATTCATAAGAAGAAGCAACTCTACCTACACCAAGACGACCATAACCTGTGCTAACTGTAATACTATTATCTACATGCCCTGGTAAAATCCAAGCTGGCATTATAATAGAACCACTTGCTGAATTAATGGTGATTTTTGGTGCTTTGTTTTGATAATGTTCAGCTGAATTAGCCGCTACGTGTGGTAAGCCAAGTTTTGCAGCTGTTGCAGCACTCATTAAGGCAACATTATCCCAAGTGATTTTTGTAATCGGATCTGGCAATTCTTGTAACCAGCCGTTATTTGCAAATCTACCATCGGTCAATTTATAATCTGACTTAACGACTACTTCAATTGAGTCACCTGATAATTTCATTGCTTTTTTAAGAGCGTCTGATAATTTACTTGCAAGAGTAGATGAAGTTGAAATATTAACAGATGCGTACATTTTAGAACTATCTAAAAGACCATCATGAAGAACTTTATTCCAATCTTTCTGAGAAACAGCACGTGACTTCCATGTTTCACGAACTAAATCAAAACCTGGAATCATTTTACTAGCAGCGAAAATATTTAAAAACTCAATTTCACTTACTGAATCAAAAAGAGGTTGAATTAATGGTTGAATTACAGATTCAACACCTTCAAAACTTTTACCGTCTCCCCAAGCTTCTAAGAAATGGGAGCGATTAACATGCCATGAACAAAGTTTACTTGTTTCATCAACATAATCAGACAAATGAATGCTCGATTTTGCAGATTTAATAGCTCCTGCAACATCAATATCACTAGTTGAAGTGTAAATAGGATTGGTTCCAATAAAAACTAGAGCATCAGCGCCATCTTTTTTAACAGAATCAATTAATTTTTTAAAATCGGAGACTGATTCACCAGTTGATTCAACTTGTGAGTAAGTAACCGTACTTGAAGTATTATTTAATGCTTGATTAATGAGAGCTATCGAAGCATTTGCTTCTTTTGATAAATTAATTCCGCCAGTAACAAGTGACTTACCTTTAGCACCCAATAATTCTTTACTAAGTGTTTTTACTGGATTAGAATTTAAAAACTCATTTGAGAAATTTTTAAAAGTATCTAGTCCATTAAGATTTGATGAAAGGGAAGAGGCAAGTGCAAAAACAAATGCATCTAAATCGCTAGACTTTACTGCATATCTAGTATCTGCATTTGAACCTGTAAGAGATAAACTACTTTCAATTGAGTATAATCTGTTAAGAGAGTCTGCACTCGTAGCTAATTTTTTTCTTGATGTGAATTTTTTTGTATTTGAAACACCGTTTACAGGATCTGTTAAGAAATCATCATCAATAGAAACAATTAGTTCTGCTTTATCGAAGTGATTAATTGTACGTAGACGTTTTCCAAAAGCAATTTCATTTCCTAACTCAATAGAAGAATTATTAAATGGCTCATATACAAACCATGTAGAGTTTTTAAATTTTTTCTGAACAGCAGACTTAACTGAATTGTAAGTCATTGAAGAATTTGCTTCAGAAACAAAAACAACTTTTGATGTTTCGTTAATTCCATTAACAGCATTTACAAAATCTGCAATTGATTTTTTAGAACCATTTTCTGTAACAAAACGAGAGCGATCTGGATCGTATAAGTTTAGAATTGATGCTTGATGTAAAACAGAGGTTGAACCTAATGAAGCAGGGTGTTCAGGATTTCCCTCAATTTTAGTTGGACGACCATCACTTGATTGAACTAAAAGTCCTGTTAAGCTACCCATCATTGGAATAGAAGTAGCATAAAAAATTGGGTTACCTGGGATAATTTCTACAGGTCGTTTTGTGTAAGGGAGAATTTTTTGAACAGGTTTACGGCAAGCGGCTAAACCTGCTAGAGCTATAGATGCTCCCATTATCTTTAAAAAATGACGACGAGTTTGTCCATCAGTCATTTCAGAAGCATTTTCAGGAAATTCTCTGTGAAGGAATTGCTGGTATTCTTTCGTCTGTGATAATTCGTTAAGACTTCTCCAGTACGTTTTACCTTCTAATGTTGTACTCATAGTGTAATAATTCAGCGTTCAGTTCTATAAAATCGTTTAATAATGACAGCCATTACAGTAAGTAGGGGCGTGTATGCTTTTGGCTTTAATAATTTTTTCACCAAATGCTTGTGGGTCTTCAGGAGCAACCCACTCCATATTTGTTACTTCAGAAACTGGTCTGAGGTTAGGTGCTGGATTTCTGTGACAATCAATACACCAGCTCATCGATAAAGGTTGTTTTTGACCAACAACATCCATTCTATCTATACGACCGTGACAACTTTGACATCCAACTCCAACATTTACGTGAGCACTATGATTAAACTGAGCATAATCTGGAAGCATGTGTACGCGTACCCATTCAATTGGGACATCATTCGCCCAACTCTCTCTTAATGCACCTAATAATGGGCTGTCAGGCTTAATTTGAGCATGACAATTCATACATGTTGACGAAGGAGGTAAAGATGCTTTTGCTGACATCGTAACAGTATTGTGACAGTATTGACAGTCCATACCTAATTGGCCAACATGAAGACGATGACTATACGAAATAGGTTGGTCAGGCGTGTAACCGACATCTGTGTATTTTGGTGAAAAGAAATACCAAATACCAAAAACTATTGCAAATAGTTTTACAACTAGAACAGCCTGAAGCTTCATTGGTACTTTATTCGCCCACTTAGGGAATAGCTGAGACATAGAATGTTTGTTAGGTTACTTAGAAAAAACAGTTAATTTCCTTGATGTACAAGGGGAAAGCCGTTAAAGGTGTCAAATATAAGATACTTTTTTACCTATTTTATTCAATAGAATAATTTAAAATGAATCTAATTAACGGTAAATTATACTTGTTACTTCGATAGTTCGAACTTTCAACACAATGACAAAGTTACAACTCTTTGATAAAATAATCTTTAAAATTTTTAATAAATGGAACTTTCTAATTTACCTTTAATTAATTCTATCTTGAATTCAATAAGTACAATTTTATTACTCATTGGTTTTGTTCAAATTAGAAGAGGAAAAAGACAATTGCATCAGAAAATAATGTGGGCTGCATTTTTTGTTTCCTGTCTCTTTTTAGTCAATTATCTCATTTTTCACTATTTAGTTGGTTCAGTTCCGTTCAAAGGAACGGGATGGATTAGGCCTGTTTATTTTACCATTTTAATAACTCATATAATTTTAGCAGCGGCAATTGTACCACTTATTTTAATGACATTATCTAGAGCTGTTCAGGAAAAATTTGAGTTGCATCGTAAAATTGCAAAGATTACATGGCCTTTATGGATGTATGTCTCAGTAACAGGAGTTGTCATTTACTTATTTATGAATGCGTATAATAGCTATAGTGGATTATAGGACAATAAACTCTTAATTAGAATAGTGCAACAAAAAAAATAGTTCTGTACAAAAGTGCTTAATTGCAGTACATTGCAATTGAGCTAAATCTATTAGAGATTGATTGCTTTATAAACTATTTAAAATTTTAGGAGTTTTTATGGCAGAAAAGATAAAAATACATCCGATTACACCTCATCAAAAAAGAATTTTTGAAGTATCTGACTACTTAAAAGCAGGTAATGTTTTAGTCTTTCCAACTGATACTCAGTATGCAATTGGCTGTTTATATACGAATAAGAAGGGCATTGATAAAATTCGAGAAATTCGGCGTTTAGATAATGATCATTTGTTAACTTTATTATGCGATTCATTGTCTGGAATTTCAAAGTTTGGTCAATTAAGTGATGAAAATTTTAAAATCATTAAAAAACTCATTCCTGGACCTTACACTTTTATTTTACCTGCAACAAAAGAATTACCAAAACTTTTAGTTCACCCAAAAAGGAAAACTGTTGGGTTTAGAGTACCTGACCATGCAATCTGTCAAAAGATGCTTGAAGAAGTTGGAGAGCCAATTATTGCAACGACTGCAAAACATCCAGACTATAATGGAAAAGAAAAGCTTTATTTAGACAGACAAGAGCTAATTGATGTAATGTCGAAATTTGTAGATGTTATAATTGATGATGAACAAGATTTAACCATGCAAGAATCACCAGTTATAGATTTAACTGGTGAGAAAGCAGTCATCATTAGAAAAGGAATTGGATTTGAAAAAGTTGAAGAAGTGTTTGCTCTATTCGACAAAGAGTTTACAAGTGCTTGATTTATCAATCAAAGAATACAACTGGTGATTAAGGTTATTATTAATTTGCTAAAACGTAATCATCATAAAACAACCAATATGATTTGGGTAAGTTCAGATAACGATTTCAAAAGTATTTTACAGAAACAGGATAATGATTCTCTCATTATTCTGTTTAAACATTCAACGAGATGCCCAGTTAGTTCAAGAGCGTATCAAGAAGTGTTGAAATTTTCTGAAGTGCAGTCTGATGATTATGAAATTATTGGTATAAATGTTATAACTGATAGATCTTTTTCACAGTTTATTGCTAATGAAACTGGAATAAGACATGAATCACCCCAAATAATCATTTCTAGAAATAGTAAAGTATTAGCTAATTTTTCGCACTTTCAAATAACAAATGAAAAGCTTATACAATCAGTGAATCAATTCAAAATTCACTGATTGTTTTATTTCGTTAACTGAACAATTGTTTAATGGTGTTTGTGTAGTCAGGTTTGACTATTCCTTTTTCAGTTATAAAAGCAGTAATCAAATTAGCTGGCGTTACATCAAATGCCGGATTATAGGTTTGAATTCTTTCTGGCGCAATTTTAGTTCCTGCTATTTCAAGAATCTCTTTATTATCTCTCTCTTCAATTGGAATAGAATCGCCATTCGCTAACGTCATATCAAATGATGACAGAGGTGCCGCTACATAAAAAGGGATATTATGTGCGTTTGCTAAAACAGCCAAAGAATAGGTTCCAATTTTATTAGCCATGTCGCCATTTGCGGTTACTCTATCTGTTCCAACTACTATTAAATCGACTTTGCCTTGTTTCATTACAAAACCAGCCATGGAATCAGTGATTAAAGCCATCGGTATTTCAGCTTGAGTTAATTCCCATGCTGTTAAACGAGCTCCCTGCAATAAAGGACGTGTTTCATCCACCCAAACATGAATTTTTTTACCAGCAGAATGTGCATGATAAATCATGGATAAAGCTGTTCCAAATTCACTTGTAGCTAGGCTTCCAGTATTACAATGTGTTAAGATGTTAGCTTTTTTAGGAATTAATTCTTGTCCATTAAGCCCAATTTGCTTACAAACTCTTCTGTCTTCATCGTGAATAGTAATTGCAACTTTTAATACTTGATCTTTAATTTCAGATATCGGCCTGTCTTTTATAGCAAAAATGCTGTTTTTAATTCGATCTATAGCCCAAAATAAATTAATAGCTGTTGGTCTTGAAGATCCTAAATAATCACCAATTCGTTGGACTTCAATCCAAAAACTGCTAAAATTTTCATCAGGAATATCTTTTAAGCCCATATAAAATCCATAAGAGGCAGCAATACCGATTGCAGGAGCGCCACGAACTCGAAGTTTTTTTATAGCTTCCCAAACTCTTCCAACATCGCGAAGATCGGAGTAAACAGTTCTACTTGGAAGAAAAGTCTGATCTAAAATACGAAGGTGGTCACCTCTCCATTCCAGACTCTGAATGGCATTTTTTTGAGTATCTTGGTTATTTTGCATGATTCAATATAAAATGATTCGATGAATTATTGTACGGAAATTACTGAATCTTTTATCTTATGACTACGTTAAACCACAGTTCTTACAAAAGAACATCTATTTTCACTAATCAATGTTTTAAAAATTATAGAGATTCTGAAAGCTTATGCCTTTAAAAAATGAATTAAATAACGAACTGGGATCGGTTTCAACAGGAAGAAATACTTCAAGTTTTTCAAGTTTGACACAGGTAAATGAGAAAAAATCAAATTTCTCCGGAAATCTTGTTAGAGGCGTTTTATTCGGAGCGTTTTTGTTTTCATTTTTAATGTTCATTATATCTCAGATTGATAATGAAAATAATAATGAGTTTGCAAATAATGAAACCACTGTTATTAGTAACGGTATTGCTGCCGATTTTGGTGGTAGCTCGCTAATCCGTGAAATGGGAGCATGGATGGAAAGAATGGGTTATGGTAAATTATCAGTTGAACGATTAAAAGAATTACGCAATAAAGGTGTAACGGCGACTTTTACTTCAAAAATTAGAGATTTAGGTTATGAACCGACATTGGAAGATTTGGTTTTATTACAGAATCACGATGTTTCTGCGACATTTGCATCAATGATGCACTCATTAGGTTACACAAGTTTAACTTTAGCCGACTTGATTAGACTAAGAACACATGAAGTAACTGCACATTACACTAGTAATTTGCACGATTTGGGATACAAAGAGATTACTGCTGATGATTTAATTCGCCTCAAAGATGCACAAGTTAGTATCTCAATGGTGAAAAAATTAAATAAGAATAGATTACAATTAGCGACAATTGACGAACTAGTTCGATATGGAATTAGTAATCAATAAGTTTTAAGAACTTTGTTTAAAGTGTTGACCTTAATTTTAAAATCATATATTATTCATCCATGAAAAATATCCAATCAAATAGTCTTTGTAAAATGTGTTGTATGTGTAAATCACATAGAGCATAGGGATATTTTAATAATTTTGATAGCCCTGTGTTGTTAAGCGATGCAGGGCTTTTTTGTTCTTTGTCTTGATTTCTCATCAAGAAAGGTGGAGGGACAGGCCCTGTGAAACCTTAGCAACCGCAACATTTGTTTATCATGTGTTGGGCAGGTGCTAAATCCTGCTAAAACTGTGTTTAACACTTTTTTGGTAAAGATGAGGAAGTAGGTTCATAAGCTATATCATTAATTTGGTAGTATAGTCTTGTAAAAAGCCTCTTCCGGTCTGAACCGAAAGAGGCTTTTTTTATAGATTAATATAAATTATGGAACCTACATATCGCGATTGGTACAAGAAAAAAATGTACGCTTCAGAAGTTTTAGCTAAAGAGACAGATATTGCTCTGCAAGTTTTAGAACAAACTAAAATTATTGCTGTTGTTGGCTTGTCAAAAGACAGGCATAAAGATAGTCAGTTTGTTGCCAGATACTTGAAAAATGCTGGGTTTAGAATCATTCCAGTTAATCCAACTGCTGATGAAATAATGGGAGAGAAGGTTTACAAAAGGGTTCAGGATATACCGTTTCCAGTTGATGTAATCGATGTTTTTTTAAAGCCAGAAATAATCCCATCATTTATTGAAGAAGCGATTTCAACTAATCCCAAAGCAATTTGGTTACAATTAGGAACAGGGAAACAAGAAGTTGCGAAATCAAAATCTGAGGAAGCTGGAATCCCTCTTTTTGAAAACAGATGTATAAAAGTAGATCATCAGTTTTTGATGCGTCCAACAGTAAAATAATTTGAACATTCTAGAAAAAGCTTTTCTAGAAAATGAATCTTTACCTAACCTTAATAAAAAATAAACAACCATGAGTACAACCGAAAAACCAAGAAACTTTCGATTCGAAACCTTGCAATTACATGCTGGGCATACTCCAGATGGAACTACCAATTCACGTGCAGTTCCGATTTATCAGACATCATCTTATGTATTTAATGATACAGAACACGCTGCTTCATTATTTGCGTTAAAAGATTTTGGTAATATTTATACGCGTATAATGAACCCAACAACTGATGTTTTTGAAAAAAGAATTGCAGCTTTAGAAGGTGGTGCAGCTGCAGTTGCAACTTCTTCAGGACAAGCGGCTCAGTTCTTAGCATTAACAACTATTGCTCAAGCAGGAGATAATTTTGTTTCAACAAGTTATCTTTATGGCGGAACCTATAATCAATTTAAAGTTGCTTTACCTCGTTTAGGTATTCAAGTTAAATTTGTTGAAGAAGACACGGTTGAAGCTTACGAAGCTCAAATTGATGAAAATACTAAAGGTATTTATGTTGAAACCTTGGGAAATCCAAGAAATAATGTGCCTGATTTTGCAGGATTATCAGCTTTAGCTAAAAAACATGGAATTCCACTAATTGTTGATAATACATTTGGTGCTGGTGGCGCAATTGCACAACCTATTAAACATGGTGCAAACGTTGTCGTAGAATCTGCTACGAAATGGATTGGTGGGCATGGAACCTCAGTCGGTGGAGTTCTAATTGATGCAGGTAACTTTAATTGGGGAAATGGTAAATTTCCACTTTTCACAACTCCTGCTCCTGGATATCATGGTTTAAACTTTTGGGATGTTTTTGGAGAGGGTGGCCCATTTGGTAATATTGCTTTTGCAATTCGTGCAAGAGTAGAAGGCTTACGTGATTTTGGGCAATCTCAATCACCTTTTAATTCATTTCTTTTAATTCAAGGATTAGAAACTTTATCTCTACGTGTTGAAAGACATACAGAAAATGCTTTAAAATTAGCTAATTGGTTAAAAAATCACGATGCTGTAGAGTGGGTTAGTTATGCAGGTCTTGAAGATCATCCTTATCATGAACGTGCAAAACAGTATTTAAACCCTGGAAAATTTGGTGCAGTTTTAACATTCGGAGTTAAAGGTGGATATGAAGCTGGAACAACATTTATTAATAATGTTCAGCTTGCAAGTCATTTAGCTAATGTTGGAGATGCTAAAACGTTAGTCATTCATCCAGCTTCAACTACACATCAACAATTAAGTGATGCTGAACAACTTACTTCTGGTGTTAGTGAATCTTTAATTAGAGTATCAGTAGGTTTAGAACATATTGATGACATTATTGAAGATTTTGAAGTTGCGTTTTCAAAAATTAATTAATTAATCACAAAACATGAAAGATGGATTTGATTCAATTTTATCTTTCATTTTCTTTCATCAACCAGCTTCACCGATGCTGAAACCATTGGTGAAGTCTTTTTTTTATCTATGATAAATTCATTACAATTTTATTCTCATGAAAAAGATTTTGAAACAGAATGTGGTTTTATTATCACTAAACCTGTTGTTGCTTTTCACTCATGGGGAGTTCTAAATGAGAAAAAAGATAATGTAGTTTTAATTTGTCATGCTTTAACTGGCACTAGTGATGCCGAAGATTGGTTCTCAGGATTTTTTAAAGAAGGATTTTTTAATCCTGAAAAGCAGTTTATCATTTGCATGAATGTTTTGGGTGGTTGTTACGGAACAATTGGACCTCAAAGTGTAAATCCGATAACTAAAAAAAAGTATAAATCAGATTTTCCAAACGTTACCATAAGAGATATGGTTAGGCTGCAACAATTAACTTTAGATGAATTTGGGGTTACAGGAATAGAATTAGCGATCGGTGGATCAATGGGCGGGATGCAAATTTTAGAATGGGCCATTATGGATAATCGTATTGAAAAAATGATTGTAATTGGAGCTCCTGCAAGGCATTCTGCTTGGGCAATTGGAATTGGTGAAGCTCAAAGAAATGCTATTTATGCTGATCAAAATTGGAATAATGGAAATTATGATGCAGATTCTTTTCCAGTTCAAGGTCTCGCTTCTGCCAGAATGATGGGAATGTTAACTTATAGAACGTATTTATCTTTTCAAAAGCGCTTTGGTAGAGATAAGCAACATGGAGTTAACGAATTCGCTATTGAATCGTATCTATATTATCAAGGGCAAAAGTTAGTAAAACGTTTTGATGCAATGACTTATGTTCGTTTGACTCAAGCGATGGATTCTCATGATATAACTTGTAAACGAGGAACAATGAGAGCTGTACTAAGTCAGGTGAAAATCCCATCACTAATTATTGGAATTGATAGTGATATTTTATACCCACCAGTAGAGCAAAAAGAAATTGCGCAGTTTTTACCTCGTGGTTATTATAAAGAAATAAAATCAATTCACGGACATGATGCATTTTTAATTGAGTTCGATCAAATGATAAAACTGATAAGTCCATTTTTACAAGTTGTTGAAAAATAGAATTAACTCAAAAATAGTTTTGTTTATATGAGAAAGAATGTTGTTTTAAAATTTGGTGGCACATCTGTTTCTACTCCTGAGATGTTGAACCAAGCTATTCAAATTACAAAAGAACGGTTTGAAGAGGCAGCTGTTTCTGTGGTCGTATCCGCATTAGGAGGGACTACAAACTTGCTTATTGAATTAGCTGAGTCTGCCGTTTTACAAAAAGAAAAAGTCTATCAAATACTTGATAAAATAGGAGATAGGCATATTAAACAACTTGAGAGTGTAAGCACTATTTCTGGTGAAGATGAAATTTTACCTTTGCTTTCATTATTGAAAAAAGAAGTTTTGCAAATTTGGAATAAAAAAGAATGTTCTTCAAAAGATCTCGATAGTTTAATGTCATTTGGGGAACGTTTATCTGTTAGGATTTTTTCAGCGGGATTGCAAGAAGTTGGTATACCTGCAGTTTTTGCGGATACACATATTTTAGTTAAAACAGATTCGAATTTTGGAGATGCAACTGTAGACTTAGAGCGCTCGGCGATTAATCTGAAACATTCGGTTGATTCCACAATTGGAATTGTTGTTTTTACTGGATTTATTGGCTCTGATTCTAATGGAAATATTACAACAATTGGTCGTTCAGGCTCAGATTTTACAGCAGGTTTAGTTGGTTATAGCATTGACGCCGATTGGGTAGAAATATGGACGGATGTTGATGGAGTGTTTACAACGGATCCCAATTTGGTAAAAGAAGCCCTAATTTTTGAGGAATTAACGTACGAGTTCATGGAAATCATGGCGGATAATGGGGCGAAAGTGTTGCATCCAAGAACTGTTAGGCCACTTCAACTGAAACATACGCCGATTATTATTAAAAATACCTTCAACCCAAAGGCAAAAGGAACGGTTGTAAGAACCATTCAATCTGATTTAAAAAATAAATTAAAACAAGCACTTACAACGGTAAGTATTCGTAAAAACCAAACGTTTTTATCTGCTGAAAAATTGGAATTACAGCGAAAAAAATTATCAGAAGACGATTTTGATTATTTAGAGAATAGAGCTATTCAGGTTTATTATAAGCATGAAACAAGCGGTCTTGTATTTAAATCAGAATTGAAAAAAACAAAAGAGTTTCAGAAATTTTCAAATCTATTTGATGAAGGAAGTTTAGTTACAGGTTCACAAATCACTTTAATCACAACAAGTGAATTAAGCCCAGCTCATGTTGACGATATCATTGAACAGATTGAATTGTATTCGGTTAAAGTTTTTGGGTATTTATTTGAAGCATCCTACCAAATATCATTTTTTGTGGATGATAATTTTGCGCTGGAAGTATTAAAAATTATCCATAAACATTATTGCTTACCGGAAAACGCATACCAAACAGTTCCGAGCCATTCTCTGTAAATAGAACTCCAATATTTAAGAGAGTTTAAGTCAGGAAGTAGATAAAATGGAAACTGTGATGTCCACTGTTTTTTAATTGGGATATCAATTGGAACTTGAAGAACTTCAAAGCAATGTTGTTCAAATATTTGTGTTGCCCTTTTTTGATGATTATAGGTTGTAACCAAATAAATGCGATTCGAAAGCTGTAAGTCTGAGATTAATTTCTTTGAAAATTGGGCATTTTCAAAAGTATTAACAGATTTTGATTCAATAAGCAGAACGGAATCAGGCAACATGTTAAACTCACGAATAAAATCTCTCATAAGAAATGCTTCAGCTTTAAATATGCTAGTATCTTTTTCAGCACTGCCTCCGCTTAGCAACAAAAAACGTGCTTTTTTTTCATTTATTAAACGAATTCCAGCTAATAATCTGTCGAATCCAGATTCTACTTCGTAACCAAAAATTGGATCAGGACTCATGAATCCACCTAATACAACAGCAACATCAATGGTATCATTTGGAAGCAAATATGCATTCCATTTATCCGTTTCTGATGATTGATGAAGAGCTGAAAAATAAGGTAAGCTTAAAAAATATAATACGACTGTCGAAAGAGATACTAATTGAATTACCCATTTAATTTTCTTTTTATAAAGAAGAATAATTGATCCTAATAGAATCCAAAAAAGTAACATGTACGGCATTATAAGGGCAGGAAGTAACTTTGATAAAGTAAAATACATTGGTATTATTAGGTGAATCGCAAAAAGAAAACCATGACAGTATATCAAAAAAAAGTTACCACAGCTATATTATTAATAGTTGCAAGTGTAATTTCAGTTCTCTTGTTAGCTTTTGGGAGTGGACCAGAACGCATTGAAAAATCAGATTTGGTCAGATTGGACTCTCTAATTTTTCAAGAGTTAGGGCAATATTCAATTAAAAAAAGACAAATTAAAGCAAAGAATATCCAAACAGGAGATTTTTCTAGAATTCATTACGATGTTCGAATTCCTAGAGGAATCTCAAAAACTCAGATACAAACTGATTTACATTATGCTTTTTATGAGCAGGGAATTTCTTTACCAGCAAAGATAATTTTTCCTGAAAAAGATTTGTTAATTCACTTCTATGCTGCAGAGACAATTATCAGAAGTATTGAACTGAAAACCGATACCTCATTAAAGCTAGTTACGTTTCCAGCTTCAATGTTATTTGTGGCTGATCATTCAGTTTCGGTAGATTTAGTTGAACAAGTTAGAGACTTAGGGGAATTTTCACCGTTGGTTTATAGATCTTTAGATCCATCAACAGTTCAAACTTGGTTTAAAAAACATTATGGTATAATGAAGCCAATTTATATTTGGATGAATGAAGCTGGCGACAACGAGTCAATTAAAAATCCAATTTGGTTAAAAGACCACCTGCCTCAATTTGCATCGATTTCCTCTCAGATAACTCTTATTGTTGATGATCATTCAGTTGCGAAAGAAAAACAAGTTCGGGATATGTTCACAAACTTTGATGTTTCAATCCTCAAATTCAATGAAGTAATTCCTTTTGATGCAGAAAAAGGAGTTTTTGAATATGAACGAAAATTGGCAGTGTTCAAGAGAAAAGCAGAACAATTAGCACAACCTATACTTTTGGTTGAACTAAATCAAAAAACAATGGATATTCTAAGAAAGAGAAGTTTAGAGCTAAAAAAATATGGCATTCGCTATGTCTCGCCACTTTAAATAATATGTTACTTTCTTAAAGGGAATTAGGGATAAATGCTTCGTTATTTATGGTGAGTATAAATTAATTTAATAGGTTAATAATTAATAAGTTAACTGTGTGGAAAACTAATCGTTTCCTAATCTTAGATACACACTTTTTACAACAAACAGAACATTTATTTGATATACTTTCGTTTATGGAATACACAATTCGAATAAATAAAGGTTTATTATATGAAATCATCAAAGTTAGCATTATTGATTATTGTTTTTTTATTGCCAGCTTGTGCAGTTGTAAATCAAGATCAAATCGGAGTTAAGAGAACCTTAGGAAAATTGGACAAAAAAGTCCAAACTCCAGGTGTTGTATTTGTAAATCCATTGTTTACAAAAGTAGTTAAACTACCATCAAGAACTGAAAATTTAGAAGTTCGTTTACCACTTCCATCAAAAGAAGGATTAAACGTTCAATGTGAAATTTCAATTCTTTACCGAATTGAACCGACCAAAGCACATGAAATCTTGCAAAATTCAGGTGAAAAATATGTAGAAGATATCATCTTGCCGGTTTTCAGATCTGCTTCAGCGGATGTTTCAGCTCGTTTTATTGCTAAGGATATGCATACTGCCCAGCGTTCAGAAATTGAAAAAGATATTCGTAAACAAATGGCAACTATTTTAAACAATAGAGGAATTATTGTCGAATCGGTTTTAATGAAAAGTGTGTTACTTCCACAAGGATTAGCGCGTGCTATTGAAGCAAAATTAGAAGCTGATCAATCTGCTCAAAGAATGGAATTTGTTATTAAAGAACAAGAATTAGAAGCTAGAAGACAACTTATTGAAGCTACTGGAATTAGAGATGCACAACGCATTATTTCAGAAGGATTAAATCCATTAATTCTTCAGTTTAGACAAATAGAAGCGTTACAACAATTATCGATTTCTCCCAATGCCAAAGTTGTGATATCAGATGGGAAAACAATATTTTCTGTAGGTAATAATTAGATTTATGTAGAATTCAATGAATCTTTTTGACATCTCTTTTTCAAGAAATAGACCATTAACACTGGAAGCGTTGAAGTCTAAAGAAGAAAATTAGTGAAATTGCTTAAATAACATTGACATTCAATTGACATAATCCTATTTTGCGCTCCATGAAAAACAGTTTAAATTTTACTTCTTCTTGGTGGTGGCGAATCGTTTAAGCGGCTCCGTCAAACTAAGTATGTATGTAATTTTATACACTTTTTCACAGAAATTTTAAGTCGGCCCGCTTTCTACCATTAGGAAGCGGGTTTTTTTTTTGATATCAACCATGGAAAAATCAACATTTTTAGAATTAGCCAAACCAGGATTGGCAATTCCGGTTTTTAAAAACTTATTAACAGATACGCAAACTCCTGTTTCTCTTTTCATGAAACTTCGAGAAGATGCGAGATATCCTTTTCTTTTTGAATCTGTTGAAGGAGGCGAACATCTTGCACGATATTCATTTATGGGACGAAATCCTTATCAAGTTTTAAAATTTGATCAAGGAAAAGTCTTATTAACTGATGAAAGAAATGGAAGAGTTAAGCCATTTAATGAACCCTATTTTAAGGTTTTAGAGCAATTGACAAGTGGTTATAAAGAACCAGAAATCAGCGATCTACCTCGTTTAAAAGGTGGTGCGGTTGGTTATTCATCTTATGATACTATTCGTCAGGTTGAGCATTTACCGAATGTTCCTGAAGATACCTTGGGTTTGCCAGACGCAATTTGGGCTTTTTATGATGAAATTATTGCCTTTGACCATGTTAAACACCGTGTAATTCTAATCAAAACCGTATTTATTGATACGGATGATAAAGAGACCTTGGAGTTTCAATACGAACATGCTCAAAAATCATTACAAGCTTTAGAAACTGTAATCACAAAAAAACTGCCTCATACAAATTCTGTAAGTTTAACTTCTGAAGTTTCGAGCAACACAGAAAAGTCTCGTTTCTTTGAAATGGTTGATAAAGCTAAAAACTACATTTTCGAAGGTGATATCTTCCAAGTTGTTTTAAGTCAACGATTTGCGGCTTCTTATGTTGGTGATCGATTTCAGTTTTATCGTGCTCTAAGAACAGTTAATCCATCACCGTATTTATTTTTCTTAGAATTTGGAAAATTTGCGTTAATCGGTTCGTCTCCAGAAGTTTTAGTTCGCGTTCAGGATAGAGTTACAGAAGTAATGCCGATTGCCGGAACACGTTGGAGAGGAAAAACGGAAGAGGAAGATTTGGCTTTAGAAGCCGATTTATTAGGAGATCCAAAAGAAGTTTCTGAGCATATAATGCTCGTTGACTTAGGAAGAAATGATTTATCCCGAGTTTGCGAGCCAGGTTCCGTAAAAGTTTATAGACAAGCATATATTGAACGGTATTCTCATGTTATGCATATCGTTTCAGATGTGAAAGGCAAATTATCAGCAGATAAAACTTCAGTAGATGCGCTTGCTCGTTGTTTCCCTGCAGGAACAGTTTCTGGTGCTCCAAAAGTAAGAGCAATGGAAATTATTGATGAATTAGAAGTGCATAAACGTGGTCCTTATGCTGGAGCTGTTGGCTATTTTGATTTCTCTGGAAATATGGATACTTGTATTGCTTTAAGAACAATGGTAGCGACTGATGATGCTATATATATTCAAGCAGGTGCAGGAATTGTTGCTGATTCTGATGCGGAGTATGAGTATCAAGAGACAGTAAATAAAGCAAAAGCTCTTACTGAGGCGCTGAAATTAGCTGGAAATATTGTGTAAGAAGTTTGAAGCTAGAAGCTAGAAGCTAGAAGCTTGAGGAAG